>Ga0209086_10000617_pt1 | contig 30650 bp, 31 predicted proteins | sample M_130207_XF_Meta_FD_187312 | JGI IMG/M metagenome (GOLD analysis project Ga0209086, IMG submission 187312) | Freshwater microbial communities from Lake Montjoie, Canada to study carbon cycling - M_130207_XF_MetaG (SPAdes) (version 2) | ecosystem: Environmental > Aquatic > Freshwater > Lake... | reverse complement strand
CTTCAATCTATATTGCCATCATGACCTTATTTAATATTCCAAGTGCTGTGATTAAACCCACCGTATTAGTGATGAATATTTTTATCGCCTCATTTACGAGCTGGCGTTTTATACGAAAAGATTTTTTTGATTTAAAAGTTTTATTTCCAATCGCGTTAGGCGCCATACCCTTTGCTTTTTTAGGGGGTTACATCAATGCACCTAACCATATCTACAAATTTATTGTTGGTATTATTCTCGTGTTATCAGCCATTTCTCTCGTTACGAATCTTTCTAATAAAATTGACAAAAAACTTAAGAAGCCACCATTCCTTTTAGCATTTATTATCGGTTCTTTCATTGGATTTTTAGCAGGATTGACTGGAACAGGCGGAGGTATATTCTTATCCCCACTGATATTATTTTTAGGATGGAGTTCAACTAAAACAACTTCAGGCATCACAGCGCTTTTTATTTTAATCAATTCAAGTTTTGGCTTATTAGGGAATTATTTTCTGTACAGAACTTACCTAATCAATTGCCTTTATTTATAACAGCAGCTCTTATCGGAGCGCTCATTGGTACAACACTTGGTATAAAGTTTTATACGGCTAATACCATTAAAAAAACATTAGCATTCGTTTTATTGATTGCTGGATTTAAATTACTACTTACCTAAATCATTTAAAATGGTAAATGAGATTCGGGACTAGCGTTAGATAAAACGCTTCTGAAAGAATCTTGAATTCTTTCAAGCGCAATTTTATTTTCAGCTTCAAACCTCAAAACAATTACAGGTGTTGTGTTGGATGCACGCATCAAGCCAAAGCCATCTTGATATTCAACACGCAATCCATCGACTTTAATAATTTCTAGGGCATTATCGAATTGTGCTTCTATTTGCAATTTTTTAATTAACGCGTGAGGCTCACCTTCCTTCATTTTAATTTGAAGTTCAGGCGTGCTAATACTATTGGGCAAGTTATTTAAAATTTCAGATGGATTATCAAAGCGACTCAATATCTCTAAGAGACGAACACCTGCGTAAATGCCATCATCAAAACCATACCAACGTTCTTTAAAAAAAGTATGCCCACTCATTTCGCCTGCGAGCGCTGCATTTTCTTCTTTCATTTTAGCTTTGATAAGTGAATGACCTGTTTTCCACATCAAAGGTTTACCGCCTTTATCTTTAATCCATTGAAATAAATTACGTGTCGATTTCACATCAAAGATAATAGTGGCATTAGGATTTCGGCTTAATACATCTTCTGCAAATAATAGGAGCTGTCGGTCTGGGTAAATAATTTGACCGTCTTTTGTAACCACACCTAAACGATCTGCATCACCATCAAATGCAAAACCTAATTCAGCATCACTTTTTTTAAGGTGAGCTATCACATCATTTAAGTTATGCGGCTCAGAAGGGTCGGGGTGATGATTTGGGAATGTGCCATCGACATCACAAAATAATTCCTCCACCGTGCACCCAATACTTTCATAAACTTTTTTAGCGTAAGCACCTGCTACGCCATTGCCACAATCAATGACAATTTTCATGGGACGCTTTAAATGGATATGGTTTTTAATGGCGTCAATATAATCATTCGCAATATCATATTTTTTTTCTACCCCTTGACCTTTATGAAAGACTTTTTCTTCAATACGGGTATATAGTTTTTGTATCGATTCGGTGGATAGCGTATCGCCACCTAAGACCATTTTTAAACCGTTGTAATCAGGTGGGTTATGGCTACCCGTGACCATTACACCCGATTGAGTTTTGAGAAAGAATGTAGAGAAATACACCATGGGTGTAGTCACCATACCTAGGTTAATCACATTAATACCAGTTGTAAGTATGCCTTGAATAAGCGCGCGAGATAGTTCAGGGCCTGACAGTCTCCCATCAAAACCAATACAGATATCTTTTTGTTTGCGATCTAGCGCCTCACTACCAATCGCGCGTCCTATGATTTCTACAAATGCTGCGGTAAGTGTTTTGCCAACAATGCCGCGTATATCGTAGGCTTTAAAAATCTCTTTAGGAAGTGATGCCATAATTTATTTGGCTTCTTCAATCCATGCGAGCTGAATAGCTTCTAGTATTTTTTCCCCACATTTATTAGGGTCATCCTGAAAGCCTTCGAGATCTAGTATCCATTGGTATAAATCAGTAAATCGAATTGTCTTAGGGTCTATATCAGGATATTTATCAAAAAGGGCTTCAGCAATCCTTTGGCTATCTGTCCAATGCATACACGCTTTCCTTTTAGATATGTTTGAAAGATTATAACTTTTAGATTTTGTCTATGATAGAACTTCATTAAGAAAGATCGGTCAGACCCATGATAAAATATTAACTTTTAGAGATCAAAATCTCTAATCATTTTAAATACATAGCGGAAATATAGACATGTTTAGTAAAGCTCAAAAATTAAGTATGGTGGACCCAGAAATTGCACTTCAAGTCACCCAAGAAGTGAAGCGTCAAGAAGACCATATTGAGCTGATTGCTTCTGAAAATTATACAAGCCCTGCCGTGATGGAGGCTCAAGGCTCTCAACTCACAAATAAATACGCAGAAGGGTACATTGGCAAGCGCTTCTATGGCGGTTGTGAATTTGTAGATAACGTTGAACAAATCGCGATCGATCGTCTAAAGAAATTGTATGGTGCTGAATATGTGAATGTGCAGCCTCATTCTGGCAGTCAAGCTAATCAAGCCGTTTACTTCTCAATCCTCAAACCTGGCGATACTGTGATGGGTATGAGTCTAGGAGATGGCGGGCATTTAACGCATGGATCCCCTGCAAACTTATCAGGCAAACTTTTCAATATCGTCCCTTACGGCCTCAATGCTAAAGAAGAGATTGATTATGACGAGATGGAAAAACTTGCAATCGAATCAAAGCCTAAATTGCTTATCGGTGGTGCTTCTGCTTATGCATTACGTATTGATTGGGAGCGTATGTCGCAGATCGCTAAAAAAGTAGGGGCTTATTTTATGGTAGACATGGCTCACTATTCAGGATTAATTGCTGCAGGCGTTTATCCAAGTCCAGTCCCTTTTGCAGACTTTGTAACATCCACAACACATAAAACTTTAAGAGGTCCTCGTGGTGGTATTATTTTAGCTAAAGCTGAATTTGAAAAAAGTATTAATAGTTATGTATTCCCTGGTATTCAAGGTGGGCCTTTAATGCATGTGATTGCTGGCAAAGCTGTTGCTTTCTTAGAGGCATTAAAACCAGAGTTTAAAATTTACCAAACGCAAGTAATTAAAAATGCCCAAACAATGGCCGAATCATTAAGTAAGCGCGGTGTGCGAATTATTTCTGGCCGTACAGAGTCGCATGTATTTTTAGTAGACTTAAGACCTAAGGGTTTAACAGGAAAATTAGCTGATGTACTTTTAGGCAAAGCTCATATTACAGTCAATAAAAATTCAATTCCTAACGATCCAGAAAGTCCCTTTGTGACTTCAGGTATTCGTATTGGATCACCGGCAATTACTACACGTGGCTTCAAAGAAAAAGAATCAGATATGGTGGCACAAATGATTGCTGATATTCTTGACAATCCTTCCGATGAAAAAGTAATTCGTGAAACCAAAGCTAAAGTGGTTGCCCTTACAGCTCAATTCCCAGTTTATGGGGCTTAATCTAAGATTTAAAAACTTCAAGTGAGATGCCCATTTTGTGGAACTGAGGATACCCAAGTCGTTGACTCTAGAGTGAACGATGAAGGTAATTCAATTCGCCGCCGCCGCCGATGCTCTAAATGTGACAAACGATTTACAACATATGAGTCAGTCGAATTAACCCTTCCTCAAGTCGTCAAACAAAATGGTAAGCGAGAGGATTTTAGTCGAAATAAACTTCATCTGTCATTGAGTCGCGCGCTTCATAAGCGCCCGGTGCCTGTTGAATATATAGAGCAAGCCATTGAACGTATTATTCAAAAAGTTTTAGCTTATGGCGAGAAGGAAATCACAGCAAGAGAGTTAGGCGAAAACGTCATGCATGAATTAAAAAAAATGGATAAGGTGGCTTACATTCGTTTTGCATCCGTGTATAGAAGTTTTTCAGACGTTGAAGACTTTCATGACGTTATCCGCGACCTTGATTAAATGAACTCACATTCCCCTCAATTTTTCATGAGTGAAGCTTTGAGGCTTGCAGAAAAAGCTTTATTCACAACATCACCTAATCCAAGAGTAGGGTGTGTCATCGTTAAAAACAATGTCATTCTGGGCCGCGGTTATCATATCAAATCAGGCGGACCGCATGCTGAAGTCATGGCATTAGAAGAAGCAGCAAATCAAGCCGAAGGGAGTGATGTATATGTCACCTTGGAGCCTTGTAATCACTTTGGTAAAACACCCCCTTGTGTCGATGCTTTAATTCAAGCGAAGGTCAAAAAAGTTTTCATTGCGATGCAAGATCCAAATCCATTAGTTTCAGGCAAGGGTATTCAAGCATTAAAAGATGCACATATTGAAACTGAAGTGGGTGTCATGGAAGCCCAAGCTCAATTACTTAATGCTGGATTTATTTCCCGCATGTCAAAAAAATTACCTTTTGTGAGAGCTAAGCTTGCAGTTTCTTTGGATGGAAAGACTGCATTAAATAATGGTAAGAGCCAATGGATTACAGGCGATGAGGCAAGACAAGATGTGCAGCATTGGCGAGCTTCTTCTTGTGCCATCATTACAGGTATTGGTACGATCATGCATGACAATCCAAAACTCTCTGTAAGGCTTTATGAAAATGCACGCCAACCTCTTCGAGTCGTTATCGATTCAGATTTAAAAATTCCATTAGATGCAAATATACTCCGTGAAAAACCTTTACTCATTGTTTATGCAAATGATAAACATAAAAGATTAGCGCAATTAAAATCTTTAGGTATTGAATGTATTCAATTAAATAATAACGATAAAGTAGACTTGGCCGCACTTCTTAAAACGCTCGCAGTAAGAGAAATCAATGATGTATGGATTGAAGCAGGCGAGGGTTTGAATGGCGCATTTTTAAAAGCCAATCTCATTGATGAATTAATTATTTATTATGCACCAGTAATTTTAGGTTCTGAAGCAAAAGGGATGTTCATGATGCCTATTTATGAAAATTTAGAAAATAAAATTACAACGACTGTGATCGATTATCGCTGGATCGGAAAAGATTTAAGAATGCGATTCAAAATTAAATAATTTGCTATGACCCTTATCGATAGTCACTGTCATCTCGATGCATTAGAGTTTCTTCATGAACAAGAGCTTATTATTAAAGATGCGATTGAACAAGGCGTTGAAAAAATTATTATTCCTGCTGTAAATCGAAAAAGTTTCGATGATGTGATTGAGCTATCAAAGAAATTTCCTAATTGTTTTTATGCGCTCGGATTTCATCCTATGTATATCGGTGATATGAAGAAAGATGATTTAGAGATATTACAATCTTATTTAAAAGCGTACGAACCAATTGCAGTAGGTGAGATTGGTTTAGATTTTTTTGTTACGAAAGAGAATCAATCATTTCAGGAAGAAGTCTTTGTGTCTCAATTAAAGTTAGCGAATGATTTTGATTTACCCGTGATTATGCATGTAAGACAAGCGATTGATGATGTGCTTAAAAATTTAAGGCGCTACCCAGTAAAAGGGGGCATTGCGCACGCTTTTAACGGTAGTTTACAACAAGCACAAATGTTGATTGAGTTAGGATTTAAATTAGGCTTTGGTGGCGCCATGACTTATTCCAGAGCAACACATATACAGACTTTAGCTAAAATATTACCGATTGAGTCTATTGTATTAGAAACGGATGCGCCAGATATTCCTCCGTCTTGGTTAGGAAATGAAGGGCGAAATGTACCAGGAGAATTACCCCGTATTGCAGCTTATTTTGCAGAATTACGAGGCATGGATCTCGCTTCAGTGATTGAGATATCACATCAAAATACACTGGATGCACTCCCCAAAATAGTGCAGTTATGCACATCTTCTGAGAACTTACATTAAGCTAGGCTAAAAATATCAATGGAATTAGACACATAAGATAACGCATTGATTTTAAACAACTTTTATTCCGCTCAAAAAATAAGCGAATTAAAAAAACGCTTATAAATTCAAGAGTTATAAATTTATATCAACTTTATCCACAAAGTTATCCACAGATTTTGTGGAGATGTATTTTTATCAAAACGGGTTGACAGTTTTTTTATTTTATCCATTAAAAGAAAGCCTATTTTCACATCAAACCTTTGAAATCCCTTTCTCTCTTTGAGAAACCTCAAACTTCAATTGTGAGACACATGGCTTTAAAGTAAAATAGACTCCCGTCAGCTATTATTTAAAAGCCTTTCCATGACCAAATATGTGTTTGTTACTGGCGGTGTCGTTTCTTCCTTGGGGAAAGGTATCGCAGCCGCTAGTCTAGGCGCAATTTTAGAGTCACGTGGCATCAAAGTGACGATGCTCAAACTAGATCCTTATATTAATGTCGACCCGGGCACCATGAGCCCTTTTCAGCATGGTGAAGTTTTTGTCACAGACGATGGGGCAGAGACCGATCTGGATCTTGGTCATTACGAGCGTTTTATTTCAGCACGCATGGGTAAGAAAAATAATTTCACGACGGGTCAAATTTATGACAGCGTCATTCGTAAAGAGCGTCGTGGAGAATATCTCGGTAAAACTGTTCAAGTCATCCCTCATATTACAGATGAAATTAAATTGCACATTAAGAATGGTGCTAATGGCGCTGATGTTGCAATCGTAGAAGTAGGCGGGACAGTCGGCGATATCGAGTCACTTCCTTTTTTAGAGGCTATTCGTCAAATTGGATTTGAAGAAGGCCGCGAAAATGCTTGCTATATACATCTCACATTACTTCCTTATATTTCAACTGCTGGTGAATTAAAAACAAAGCCGACTCAACACTCCGTCAAAGAATTAAGAGAGATCGGTATTCAACCTGATATTTTAATTTGTAGAGCAGATCGTGCTATTCCTGATGATGAGAGAAAAAAAATAGCTCTTTTTACCAATGTGCCACCTGAGGCGGTGATCTCATCAGTCGATTCTGATTCTATTTACAAAATTCCAAGTTTATTGCATCAACAAATGATCGATGAAATCGTATGCCATAAATTAAATATTCTTGCAAAACCAGCTGATTTATCAAGCTGGGAAAAAATTACCGATGCGCTCAAACATACGAAGCATCATATTGATATCGCATTTGTGGGTAAATATGTGGATCTTACTGAGTCTTATAAGTCGCTATCAGAAGCATTAATTCATGCAGGCATCCATACATCTTCGAAAATTAAAATTCATTATCTTGATTCAGAAGAAATTGAAAAGAGTGGGACGAATCCATTAACTCAAATGGATGCTATTTTAGTTCCTGGTGGTTTTGGTAAGCGCGGAACAGAGGGTAAAATTAAAGCAATTCAATTTGCACGCGAAAATAAAATTCCATACCTAGGTATATGTTTAGGAATGCAACTCGCTGTCGTGGAATTTGCAAGACATAAAGCAATGCTTAAAAATGCAAATAGCTCCGAATTCGATGAGGCTTCTGAGCATCAAGTAATTGGATTAATTACTGAATGGAAATCTTCCGAAGGTGCTATTGAAAAAAGAGATGACTTTTCAGATTTGGGTGGAACAATGAGGCTGGGTGCACAGAAGTGTCCTATCGAATCAGGCACATTAGCCCATAAAATTTATGGTACAGAAGTCAATGAGCGTCATCGTCATCGCTATGAAGTTAATAACCATTACGTCGATCAATTAATTAAAGCAGGTCTTACAGTTTCTGCAAGAACACCTTTCGAGCAACTCTGTGAAATCATTGAATTACCTCAAGATCAACACCCGTGGTTTATTGGTTGTCAATTCCATCCAGAATTTACGTCGAATCCGAGAACAGGCCATCCATTATTTAAAGCCTATATGCAAGCTGCTCTGAAACATAAACAATCTAAAGGAAGTGCATCATGAAATTATGCAACTTTAACGTTGGATTAAATCACCCATTATTTTTAATTGCAGGACCTTGTGTCATTGAATCTGAAGGAATGACATTAGATGTCGCAGGCCAGTTAAAAGAAATAACTTCAGCACTTAATATCCCATTTATTTTTAAATCTTCTTTTGATAAAGCAAATCGAAGCTCAAATAAAACTTTTCGAGGTTTTGGTATTGATGAAGGCTTAAGAATTTTATCTGAAGTTAAAAAGCAAATCGGTGTGCCCGTATTAACTGATGTGCACGATCAGTCTCAAGTCACTCAAGTGGCAAGTGTTACAGATGTGCTTCAAACGCCAGCCTTTTTATGCCGACAAACAGATTTTATTAATGCGGTTGCAACTTCTGGCAAACCTGTAAACATAAAAAAAGGACAATTTTTAGCGCCGGGTGATATGAAACAAGTTGTCACTAAAGCTAAGGAAGCTAACGGGGGCCTCGATAATATTATGGTGTGTGAGCGCGGAGCTTCTTTTGGTTACAACACACTTATTTCAGACATGAGAAGCTTATCTATTATGCGAGAAACAAATTGTCCTGTTGTTTTCGATGCCACACATTCTGTGCAACAACCTGGCGGCCAAGGAGATAAAAGTGGTGGACAAAGTGAATTCGTCCCGGTTTTAGCAAGGGCTGCAGTTGCGAGCGGTATTGCAGGTATTTTTATGGAAACACATCCCAATCCAAAAGAAGCCTTATCTGATGGACCCAACGCGTGGCCACTTAAAAAAATGAAAGCATTGCTTGAAGTGTTAGCTGAAATTGATCGTTCAGTTAAAAAAGCAGGCTTCATTGAAATGTCTTAAATAAAAAATTAAATGAAGATGAAGGAAGAAGCATGAGTTTTGTGAAACAAATTGTCGCCCGAGAAATTATAGATTCAAGAGGCAATCCAACAATAGAAGCTGATGTTTTTTTAGATTCTGGTGTGATGGGAAGGGCAATGGTTCCTTCAGGCGCATCAACAGGAAGCAAAGAAGCGATCGAACTTCGCGATAATGACGCAAAGCGTTATTTTGGTAAAGGTGTTTTAAATGCAGTGAACCATGTAAACACTGAAATTGCTAAGGCTGTCATTGGTCTTGATGTGGATGATCAAACTTTGATCGATCAAACTATGATTGAATTAGATGGAACAGAAAATAAAGGCCGACTCGGTGCGAATGCAATTCTTGCTGTTTCAATGGCATCAGCAGTCGCTGCTGCAAAAAATTCTAACTTGCCACTTTATCGTTATCTTGGTGGTGCAGGCCCTATGCAATTACCTACCCCTATGATGAATGTTATTAATGGTGGCGCACATGCAGATAATAGCGTTGATATGCAAGAGTTTATGATTGTTCCTGCTGGAAGACCTACATTCAGGGAAGCGATGCGCTGTGGCGTAGAAGTTTTTCAAGCGCTTAAAAAAACATTAAGTAAAAAAGGGTTTTCAACAACCGTAGGGGATGAAGGGGGCTTTGCACCGAATCTTCCATCAAATGAATCTGCCATACAAATGATTATGGAGGCGATTTCCCAAGCCGGATATGAGCCAGGAAGAGATGTATATCTTGGCCTTGATTGCGCAAGCACAGAGTTTTATAAAGATGGAAAGTATCACCTTGCTTCTGAAAATCTATCTTTATCAGGAGAGCAATTTACTGATTATCTAGCCACATGGTGTGACAAATATCCAATTATTAGTATTGAAGATGGTATGAGTGAATTTGACTGGGATGGTTGGCATGTCTTAACTCAAAGATTAGGTGAACATATTCAACTTGTAGGCGATGATCTTTTTGTGACAAATCCAAAAATATTAGATGAGGGTATTAAACGTAAAGTAGCAAATTCTGTTTTAATAAAAGTGAACCAAATAGGCACTTTAACTGAAACTTTCGAGACTATCGCTATAGCTAAAAAAGCTGGTTACACTGCAGTAATTTCTCATCGCTCTGGTGAAACAGAAGATACAACTATCGCAGACTTAGCGGTTGCGACAAACGCACTACAAATTAAAACAGGCTCACTTTCTAGATCTGAACGTATTGCTAAGTACAATCAGCTTCTTCGTATCGAAGAGGAGCTTGGAAGTGCCGCAAGCTATGCAGGATTAAGTTGTTTTTATCAACTGAGCAAATAATTTCCTATGAAATCTTTAACGATTATTTTTATTGCACTTATAGCTTTAATGCAATATCCATTGTGGATTGGGAAAGGCAGTTGGTTTCGGGTATGGAATTTAAATCACCAAATTGACGCGCAGAAGAAAATAAATACTGATAATCAAATTAGAAATAATGTCCTTAATGCTGAAGTCACTGACCTTAAGCAAGGTTTTTCAGCTATTGAGGAGAGAGCTCGCAATGAGCTTGGCATGGTTAAGCAAGATGAGATATTTTTTCAAGTGACAAATCACGAAAAAGAAAAAAAAGAAACTGAGCAATCAGATAGCTCGTCAGAGAAGCGCTAATCAAATCTGATTTGATCTTCTGGATGAATGTGAATCAAATGATCTTTAATAAAAAGCACTCCATGGGCTTGATCTACTCTTAACTCTATAAGCGCATTTATTTTCTTACTACTTTCTTTAGCAGATCTTATAAGCTGACCTACTTCTTCTTCTTTTTCATTTAAAATTAAGTCACCTGGTATTAAGTTATCTTGAGATTCAAGGGATACGCGATACATTCTTCTTTTCACTTTACCCAGGTAATGTGTTCGGGCAACGATTTCTTGTCCTGTATAACATCCTTTTTTAAAATTAACACCATCAATAAGATCCATATTAAGTGACTGGGGAATAAAAGCTTCTTGCGTGCTTGGGAAGATCTCAGGCATGCCATCAAGAATACTTGCATTGTTCCATTCATCAATACTCATAGGTGTATATTCAGATAAAGCGAGCTTTATGAATGCATCTACAGCTAATTTTTTTCCTATCAGTTGGTAGCGCTCAGTATCTTTACTTATTCTCATAATTATTACGTCATGCGATGCAGTAATTTCTAGAAAATTCTGCGGGGGATCAATGTTTATTTTTGTGAGTGCTTCTGGGCCTATAAAGCCTATTTGAGTAAATTGATCACTTAATGACTGAATAGAGACTTTTGACCGAAGTACATACATTTTAAGATGTTTTAGAATTGACTCTTCTATTGATTTATCTATCTGTATATGAATGGCATTGTGATACCCATAAGCCAAGAAGAAAGCTAAAATTCTTCCTTTGGGGTTGCAGTAGCCAGCGAATTTAGCTTGCTTTTTAGTGAGGAGCTTAATATCTTGCGTGAGTTGTCCTTGAAGAAATTCAATATGATCTTCGCCTTGAACTTCAATTAATGACACATGATCAAGAAGAATAAATCTATTTTTTACGTTTAATGGCATATTGTTTTATTTGTTTGACGGAAATAAATCTTAGGCTAAATATAATACCTGCGAGTGATGCAAAAAACCATTTGAGATGAAAATCAGCTTTGTCTTGCCAAGCAGGTTTTTGTTTTTTCATAGCACTTAAAATGTTAATTACAGAGTCGCCTCTTACATAGATACCGTGAATTTGTTTAGTAATATCTTTTAAGTAGACTTCATCAAGTTTGGATATATAGCGATCACTTTCACCACCCGCTATAACATTATCTCTTGTACCAAGATTAGCTTCAGAGATTTGTGCTATACCTGGTTGCAATCCAAAGCTGTCACTAGACCAGTAGCCAATTAATTGGTTCTTTCCATCGAGTTTCGGAATAGGAGCACCTTTAAGACTTCCGATACCCACAATCAGCCAGTCATTGCCTCCTTGGAATTGGGAAAGATCCCTTGTATTAAATGTATGAAGTTTAGGCGCTTCTTCACCATCTGTAAGATAAACAACTTGAGAGTTCTCAGGAAAGCTTCTAATGAGGCGTGCTAAATTGAAGAAAGATTCTCTTATACGCGAATTTCCTGACCATCCTGATCGCCAATCTAAATGATCAATCGTGTTTTCAATCGCATTAAAATTCTCACAAATTTCGATAGGGGTATAAGAGGCTGCAACACTCACGCCAACAAACAAGCCGATACTTACTTTTGTACCACATGGGAGTTCAGACATTACTTCATGCAGCGTATGCTTCATATAGTCAAGTCTTGATGTTGGTTTGTTAAGGATAGACATGTCTAAAGTATTCATACTCTGTGAGATATCAGTTACAAACATATAGTTGTAGACATTATGTTTAAGTGGAATCGACGGATTAATAATGGCAAGCATCATAAATCCAATAGATAGCATTAGCGATAAGGTATCAAAATCGAAATAAGATTCCGATCGAATTTTTTTAAGCCACTTCCGCATAGTTTAAGGCAAGCCTACAGGGATATTACCAAGAATGAGCCCGGGCGAATCTGAGTCTCCAACGCCTGGTGCTGGATTGGCAGGTAAAATCATTAAGATACGGTCGAGATTATGTTTAACATCCCAAACTTGATTATCAATTTTAATTGAGAGTGTATAAGCTGCTTTAGCTTGTCTAAAGAGATATTCAGTTTCATTCTTTACCGTCATATCTGTGCCATTAAGAGCTAACCCACGCCTAAAAAAAATATTACCGATGTTGTAATGGATGGCTGCCTTTTGAGTGGGGGTGGCAATAGGCAGTAAATTTGAAAAAAGAATATTAGCTTCTTTATATCTTTCTTGTGTCGTTAACCAATAAGCCGTTGCATAGCGCGCTTCAAAACTATTGATAAATATGTGGGGTGATTTACCTTCAGCAATCTCTTGATTAAAAGATTTAATATTTTTTAATTCAGTCAATTGTTTTGTGAATACTGCAAGTGACACAATGAGCCCTAAAACAAAGAGCCAAGTTAGTTTTTTGCTACTAAAAAGATTTTTTGTTATTAAAGCCATGATCTCACCTCAATCAATTTAAGTGAAAGCAAAACGATCATCATTAATATTGCTGCGCTAAAACAATGCGTTGAATAATCTTGCCCTGGAATTTTTTCAAAGTATTTAATTGGTTTCTTTTCTTTTTGATTGATATCTTCAATCGCTTTTTGAAGTGTTTTAGGATCCTCAGCCTCATAGGCATGGAATGGTGAATTTAGAGTTTTAAAGAATTCATTCAATTCGATTTGTGGGGGCAATGGGTCATCATCTCGAGCTTTGAACGAAGTATTAAAAATACTTATACCACCAGGCTGTCTTAATACAATCCAATAGAGGCTAATTTTAAATCTTCCGAACCAATCTTTAATTTTTTCTTGGGTAGCGGCATCAATTCGACCTGCGCCATCAGAAAGTAAAATCATAGCTCTAGAACCTGAGTCAGGAACCTTATTAAATAGCTCAGCGCCTGTAGTTAATCCGCTACCAATATTGGTTTGAAATAATGCGTTACCAGCGGTAGCTCTTACAGCTGAAACAATGGCATTTTTGTTATCATTGAGCGGAAGGACATACATTGCAGAATTACTAAAAGAAACTATTCCAATCATGTCATTCGCTCTAGATTGAACAAAGTCAGTAATGAGTCTTGCAGCGGCAGCCGATTTCATTTCGCCTACTTTGGATTGATCATTCCCGACAAAAGGGTCATCCATACTCGCACTTCGGTCTAGCACCAGACCGATTTGAGCGCCAATGCCTATTTTTTCAATTTCGCGCTGACGTGTGTGTGGTGCACTTAATCCAATAATAATAAATATCAAAATGAGTGTTGCAATAAACTTTAATACCATACCAATAATCTTTGAAAGATTATCTTTTGGAAGCATTTCGTTCCATGAGTAATATTGCAAAGAAGCTTCTTTAAATAGAAGAGGAATGAATGCTAATGGTAATAACCATAAGACCCATGGAAATGAAAAAGTCATTTAGCAACTCCGATAACAAGTGACTTTTTATCAACGATAAGTTTTCTTTCACAATCACGACAGTGCCTCGAGAAATTTTTAAGCCATATTAATATTTCTTCGTAATCAATTTTCTTCCGAGTGGAAATAAAAAATACTAAGTTCGAGAGTTTAAAAAACTCTTGAAGCTCACTATGGATATTTTCGAATGAAGGATTCTTTACATATAGATTAGGAAGGTTATCTTTAAAAAGTGTTTTCCCGGTAACAAGATCAAATGCGCGATGCATCTCTGTCATTGCTTTTTGAATAGAAGCGGGAGTCGCTTTTAGTTTATGAATAGAGCGATATGTTCTTGCAAATACTCCTCGTGCATTGGGAAGCCATGCGTATTGACTATAAATATAGAGAAGGCCCAGTAAGCATAGCAAGGCAATTCCACCCGAAATCTTAAGTGTTTTTATAGAACCCTCTTCGTTAATAAGAAAGACACCTCTTAAAGGGCTCATATCTTCTTCAATTTTTATATTGCCGAAGATAGAAAGAGGAGAGATGGCAATTCGACGTTCAGGAATTCTATATTTGAATACTTTTTTCTTAGGATCATTAGGATTTAAAACACGAATATATTCAGCCGGCAAGAAACCAGGTTTTGCTACTACATTATTTGTAAAAATTTGATAGGTGAGATCAAGTGTTAACCTAGATGAAGTATTATTTTCTTCTAATTGTTGATCCATCGCATCTAATATAATGCCTAAATCTTGGCCTTTATACTTTCTTTCGTATCCGGGAATCGGTAAAGATTCTTTAATAAGCACATAAGGTTTTTTAATGTTGACCTCAATACGTCTTTTTGATTTATCGCCGACTGTATAACCCACTTGTTGAGATGGTTCCGTGATCTTGATCGAGACAATACCCTCTTGAAGATCAGGCCAATCTTGAACATCAAGTGCAAAACTTGCAACTGAAACTAAGAACATCCATAGAAAAAGGAAAAATTTCATTTTTTTTAAGCACCTACAAATTGATTAAAGTATTCAGTCATTTTGCTAACATTGAAATATTCATCTACAAAAAAAGGCGGGATATCAAAATTCATAAAAGCTTTTGTAATCACCTGACGTCTCTTTTCAAAAGAATCTACAATTTTTTCTTTAAGTTCTTTTCTTAAAAAGAGTGTGTTTCTTTTACCGCTTTCAGGATCAGTAATAGTCACAATGCCAAAATTAGGTAGATTTTTATATTCTTTTTTATCCCATAAGACAATCGGTACCACATGATGCCTCATCAGGTTAGATAAGCAATTTTCTAAATCAACTTCTGGCATATGAAAATCTGAAATAAAGAAAATAAGGGATCTTTCACGCGGCATATATTGGTATAAATCTTTAATTGCACGGTTTGATTTTTGAGTTGATGTAAAGTTTTTGAGTTCGTTAATCAGTGTAAATGCCTGCTGAGATCTAAATGAAACAGGTGCTAAGCAGTCTTCTCTAATTTCATCATCAAATCCAACCAAGCCTAGTGCATCATGTCGATCGACGACTGAATATGCAATCGATTGCGCGACTTCAGCAGCTAGATTAATTTTTTTATTCTTACCACCAAAATTCATACTGGCCGATAAATCAACCACAATCATCACAGGCGTTGCGCTACGTTGATTAAAAATTTTGACGTGAATTTGACCTAACGGATCGCGAATAGATTGACGTATATCAATACGTCTTGGATCAGGGTACGAAAGGAGTGTGGTATGACCAGCAAATTCAATGCCCATACCCCTCTGATTGCTTTTATGGTCACCAGGGTGTTTGCCTTTAGATTTCCAGCCGATGTGGTAATCAAATAATTTAGTGGCTTGAACCATAAATTAAGGTGCGTTAATAACGTTGAGAATGCCATTAGTTAAATCGCGCGCAATTACAGTTCTTCTCATTTCATAAATAGGATTAAAAACGAGTCGATGTGCAAGAGTTTCATGGAAGACAGCATGAATATCTGCAGGTATCACTGAAGTACGATCATTGAGCCAAGCGTTAACTCGAGCTGCTCTCATCATCATCATCATTCCTCTGGGGCTTGATCCCGATATCATTAATCGATTCATATCAAGATCAGGTATCTTAATCCCATAATCAGCAGGACTTTTTGTTGCTTTCCATAGATTAAGTGCATAATTTTTTAGTGCATCTGTTGCAGTAATTTCTTCTTGAATTGTCTTGGCTATATCTTTCAACTTATCAAACTTTAGTAAATTAGGTTTAACTTCACTTACAAGATTGTCAGCATCATGAAACCTTGTTTCAAAAATTAAACTTTTCATCATGTCATCATTTTTAGGGATGAGTATTGGAATCTCCATCATAAATCGATCACGTGCGGCAGAAGGAATTTCAAAAGTTTCCTCACGTTCTACTTGATTTCTGTCTGCGAACACAATCATGTGCGGAAAGTAATGTTCCTTATTAAATGCTGAGAGTGTTCTTTCAGCCATAATTCTTAAAAGTAAGGAATGAACTTGCGGCCTTGCTCGGTTAATTTCATTAAAGAAGAAAATAGATAAATCGCTACCTGACATTAAAATAGGGCCGGGGGTTACATGTGGCTTACCATCTTCACCAAGATAGGTGTGATAAACAAGATCATTTGGCATAAGATCAATCGTACCTTCTATACGTTGATATCCACCACCAATGGCGCGAGTAAACGCTTTAAGTAATGTGGTTTTACCTACACCTACATCACCCTCAAGAAGCACGTGACCACGCGCAAAAATTGAAGTCGTAATAAGCCTAATAGGACCTTCTTGTCCTACAATGACTTTATTAATTTCAGCCTCGAGTTTGACAGCAAGTTTTCGCCAGTCGGCCAAGTTTTGGTCGTTCATATAAAATCCCTAAAAGTCGTGATAATTAGTTGAATGTTTTACTATGGTTTCATATTAGCCGAATAATTTATAAGGGTAAACAGATAAAAACACGATAAAATAGTTGTGTTTAAAACGTATAGTTTTTCCATAATCCTTTTATCAGTTTTTATTTAAATTCAATGCCAAAGAAAAATAGCTATACAAAAGAAGAGCTTTTGTCTTGTGGTCGAGGCGAGATGTTTGGCCCAGGCAATGCACAACTTCCATTGCCACCGATGCTTATGTTTGATCGCATTGCATCTATTACAGATGAGGGTGGTGTATATGGTAATGGTGAGATTATTGCTGAATTGGATATCAATAAAGACCTTTGGTTTTTTGGCTGTCATTTTGAGGGCGATCCTGTTATGCCGGGCTGTTTAGGACTAGATGCGATGTGGCAATTAGTCGGTTTTTATTTGGGCTGGAAAGGTGGTTTAGGTCGAGGTCGCGCGCTAGGCGGCGGCGAAATTAAGTTTACAGGCCAGGTACTACCTACCGCTAAAAAAATCACCTATGTCATTGATTTAAAAAGAGTAATTATGCGTAAATTAATCATGGGTATTGCTGATGCTAGAATGTCAATCGATGGCCGAGAGATTTACCATGCTAAAGATTTGCGTGTAGGTTTATTCACTCGTACTGATAATTTTTGATCTTTATTTAATGGGAGGCGACGCATGACTCGTCGTGTTGTTGTTACCGGATTAGGGATTGTATCCAGTCTTGGTAATAATAAAAAAGAAGTTCAAGACAGTTTGTACCATGCTCGTTCAGGCATTAAATTTCAGCCTGAATATGAAGCCCATGGCCTAAGATCTCACGTCGCCGGATCGATTGACTTAGACTTTTCCGAACTGATTGATCGAAAACTCCTTCGATTTATGGCGAAAGGCCATGTGTATGCTTGGCTTGCAATGCAAGAAGCTATTCAAGATGCCAATCTTCCTACAGAACTTGTATCCAATATTAGAACAGGCCTTATTGTTGGGGCTGGCGGCACATCGACTGAAAGTATGCTTGAAGGCACAGATACAATTCGAGAAAAGGGTATCCGACGTGTAGGCCCTTATATGGTGACTAAAACAATGTCTAGCGGCGTTGCAGCTTGTCTTGCAACAGGCGCTCAAATTAAAGGCATCAATTACAGTATTAGTTCTGCATGTTCAACAAGTGCGCATTGTATTGGAAATGCATATGAGCAGATTCAATATGGAAAACAAGATATCGTATTCGCAGGGGGCGCAGAAGAAGAGCACTGGACAATGAGCTTCTTATTTGATGCGATGGGAGCTCTTTCTTCTAAATATAATGCAACACCAGAAAAAGCATCTCGCACATACGATCTTAATCGAGACGGATTTGTGATTGCAGGAGGCGGCGGCATACTTGTTTTAGAAGATTACGAGCACGCGAAAGCACGTAATGCAAAAATTTATGCAGAAGTCGTAGGGTATGGCGCAACATCTGATGGTTTCGATATGGTAGCTCCAAGCGGTGAGGGTGCTAAGCGATGTATGGAATTAGCACTACAAGGCATCAGCCAAGTCGATTACATGAATACACATGGCACCAGCACTCCTGTGGGGGATGTCAAAGAGCTTGAAGCAATTCGAGCGGTATTTGCAGATCAAAAATATGGCCCTATGCCACATATTGCATCTACAAAATCTTTATCCGGCCATGCTTTAGGAGCTGCCGGTGTTAATGAAGCAATCTACAGTCTTATCATGATGGAAAATAAATTTATTGCGCCATCGGTGAATATTGACGAGCTAGATCCTTTAGCTAAAGACCTTCCTATTGTGACAAAGCGCATTGATAATATTGAAGTGAAAACAGCAATCTCAAATAGCTTCGGTTTTGGCGGTACAAACGCCTGCCTCGTATTTTCAACAAAAAATCTTTAAAGCATAAGCGCGAGTAAAACCTTGCGCTCTTCATTAGCTAAAATATTATAGGTTCTGCATGCGGATTGATTGCTCATAGATTCAACTGCCATATTTTTCTTTGAAAAAAATTCTAGCAGTCTTGGATGAAGATGTTGTTGTGTATTCCCAGTCCCCAATAAAATAATTTCAGCGTTTAAGGATTCAACAGCTTCAAAGCTATTTTCTTTAATACCTTCAATTGTTTTAACTGACCATTCAAGAAGGAGTTGATCTGGCGTCACAATAAGGCTTGATTGGTAACGCACTTGATTGATTTCTACCCAGTTTAAATCGTAACCTGTGATTAGATTTTTATTATCAGATTGAATTAAGTGAAATTTCATAACATCGTGTTTTTAAAGAAATAAATTGAATCAAAACCCTCTCATTTGTTGGCGGAATGGGCGTTCACAAGGTAAGATATCATATATTCAAATATAGGTAATTAAATTGGCACAGCTTAAAAAATCATTGAAGTTAAATAACGTCTGTTATGACATTCGCGGACCTGTTTTAGCACATGCTAAAAAAATGGAAGAAGAGGGCCATCGGATTATCAAACTTAATATTGGTAATCCAGCTGCTTTTGGATTTGAGGCCCCTGAAGAAATCGTGCAAGACGTGATTCGAAATATGGGTAAAGCATCCGGCTATACAGATAGCAAGGGCCTTTTTGAGCCAAGAAAATCTATCATGCATTACACACAAGGTAAAAATATTCCAAATGTAGATATCGATGATGTGATTATTGGTAATGGCGTTTCTGAGCTTATTGTGATGTCGATGCAAGCATTATTAGATAACGATGATGAAGTGTTGATCCCCATGCCAGATTACCCGCTATGGACTGCAGCTGTGACATTGGCGGGAGGAAAGCCTAGGCATTACTTATGTGATGAAGCTTCTAATTGGTACCCAGACCTTAAAGATATCGAAAGTAAAATTACCAGCAGAACAAAAGCAATTTTAGTGATTAATCCTAATAATCCTACAGGCGCGCTTTATCCGAAAGAAATTCTAGAGGGTGTCATTCAGATTGCAAGGAAACATAAGTTTGTTGTTTTTGCTGATGAGATATACGACAAAGTGGTTTATGACAAAAAGAAACATATTTCAATTGCATCCCTTGCTGATGATATTCTTTTTGTGACATTAAACGGCTTATCAAAAAACTATCGTGCATGTGGTTATCGCGCAGGATGGTTAGTTGTGTCAGGGAATAAGAAAGAGTCTGCGGATTATATTGAAGGCCTTAACATGTTAGCTTCCATGCGTTTATGTGCAAATGTTCCTGGACAGCTTGCTATTCAAACTGCTTTGGGCGGATACCAAAGTATTGATGATCTTGTAGCACCTACAGGACGACTATTTAAGCAAAGGGAACTTGCTTATGACATGCTTGTTTCAATTCCTGGCGTGACTTGCGTTAAGCCAGAGGCTGCGATGTATCTATTTCCTAAATTAGATCCAAAAATATATCCGATTAAAGATGATCAAGAATTTATTCTAAAACTTTTAATCGATAAAAAAGTATTATTGGTTCAAGGCACAGGTTTTAATTGGAAAAATCCTGATCACATAAGAATTGTATTTTTACCAAATGAAGACGATCTTAGAGAATCAATTAATCGCATTGGAAATTACCTTGAAAACTTTAAGAAAAATACCGTTAACTAGAAAGCCATAACAAATGAAAAGAATGAATATAGGCTTGTTAGGTATTGGTACAGTTGGTGGCGGTGTGTTTGAGCTTTTAAAATCAAACATGAATGAAATACAACGCAAGACAGCGACTGATATAAAAATTGTGGCTGTCGCTGATAAAGACATTGCTCGCGCAAAAGAAATTGTAGATGCTTCTATAGAGTTGACTGATGACCCTTTTAAATTAGTTTCTGACAAGAACATTGATGTCATTGTTGAACTCATTGGCGGTACAACTATTGCGAAAGATTTGGTTGTTAAAGCCATTGAAAATAAAAAACATGTTGTAACAGCTAATAAAGCATTACTGGCCAATTTTGGAAATGAATTATTTGCTTTAGCTAAAAAAAATAATGTGATTCTTGCTTTTGAAGCATCAGTCGCTGGTGGCATTCCTATCTTAAAATCCATTAAAGAAGGGTTAGCTGCAAATAAAATAGAGTGGGTAGCCGGTATTATTAATGGTACGACCAATTTTATTTTGACTCAAATGAGAGAAAAGGGCGTGACATTTGCGCAAGGATTATCTGAAGCCCAAACGTTAGGTTATGCAGAGGCAGATCCTACATTTGATATTGAAGGAATTGATGCCGCACATAAATTAACCATTCTTGCTGCTTTATGTTTTGGCATTCCTATGAGCTTTAAAGATGTTTATGTGGAAGGCATTAAAGCGCTCGAGCAAAAAGATATTCAATATGCAGAAGAATTAGGTTATCGCATTAAATTATTAGGTATAGCTAAAAAAAGAGATAAAGGTATTGAGTTAAGAGTGCACCCAACATTAATTCCAGAAGAACGTTTGATTGCTAATGTAAATGGAGTAATGAATGCAGTTGTCGTTAAAGGTAATATGATTGGACCTACACTCTATTATGGCGCTGGTGCTGGCGGACTTCAAACTGCAAGTTCGGTCGTTGCTGACCTCATTGATATCTCAAGATCATCTAATGTACCGCTTCTTGGTTTTGAAGACGCTGAGATTAATACAATTCCTATTTATTCAATTGATGATGCAATCAGTGCTTATTACTTAAGGATTAGAGTCTCAGATAAGCCAGGCGTGCTAGCGGAAATTACAAAGCTGTTTGGCGATAAAAAAATATCTATTGATGCCATGCTCCAAAAAGAACCTAATGAGCAAGAGTCTGAAGCAGATATTGTTCTTCTGAGTCACTTAGCAGTTGAGAAAGACATCAATTCAGTAATTCACGCTATTGAATTAATGTCAGCAACCATTGGAAAAGTTATTAAAATTAGATTAGAAGAACTTAGTAAATAAAGGTTTTATGAAATATATTTCAACGCGTGGTCAATCAAAGCCACTTTCTTTTTCAGAGATTTTATTAGGCGGTCTTGCACCTGATGGTGGATTGTATCTTCCAAAGACTTACCCGAAATTTACAGATCAAGATTTGAATGCTATGCGAAGCATGACTTATGCTGAACTTGCTTTTCATATCATTTCTAAATTTATAGATGACATACCAAAAGATGATCTCGAATCCATCATTCGTAAAACATACACAAAAGAGGTGTATGCCATCTCGAGACCTGAGCAAAAGGCTGAAGACGTCACACCAATCTTAAAGGTCAAAGATAATCTTTACTTGCTCTCACTCTCTAATGGACCAACGCTAGCATTTAAAGATATTGCAATGCAATTACTTGGTAATCTGTTTGAATATGTTTTAGCTAAAGAAAATGCTGAAATTAATATATTGGGTGCAACCTCAGGTGACACTGGCTCTGCTGCAGAATATGCTATGAGAGGCAAAAAAGGTATCAATGTCTTTATGTTATCGCCTTACCAAAAGATGAGTCGTTTTCAATCAGCCCAGATGTTTAGTATTCAAGATTCGAATATTTTTAATTTAAGCATTAAGGGTGTTTTTGATGATTGTCAGGATATTGTAAAAGCTGTGTCTAATGATTTAGATTTTAAAAGAGACTTTAAAATTGGCGCAGTGAATTCAATCAATTGGGGCAGAATTTTAGCGCAGATCGTTTATTACTTTAAAGGCTATCTTGCTGTCACCAAAAAAAATGAAGCAGTTAGTTTTACTGTGCCTACAGGAAATTTTGGAAATATTTGTGCTGGACATATTGCGCGCATGATGGGCCTTCCTATTAAAAGACTTGTAGTCGCCACGAACGAAAATAATGTTTTGGATGAATTCTTTAAGACGGGTATGTATAAGCCACGCGACTCTAAAAATACTTTCCATACATCAAGTCCTTCAATGGATATATCAAAGGCATCTAATTTTGAACGTTTCATTTTTGATTTAATTAGACGAGATAGTCATAAATTAAATGAATTATGGAAATCAATCGATCAGGGCGGTAATTTTGATTTAAACCAGGAAGGTATTTTTGAAAAAATTAAGGATTTTGGATTTACTTCATCTTCAAGTTCACACAAAGAACGTATTCACTACATTAAGGAAATTTATAATCAATATAAGATCATCATTGACCCACATACTGCTGATGGTTTTAAAGCGGCTTATGAACATATGGATGAGAATGTGCCTATGATTGTTCTTGAGACAGCACTGCCTATTAAATTTGAAGACTCTATTGTAGAAGCGATTGGCCAAAAACCTGACAGACCAGAATCATTGCGCGATTTAGAGAGCCTTCCACAAATGTTTGAGATTCTCGATAATCAAGTTGAGGCTGTAAAAAACTTCATAAGACAGAGCGTGTAAAACTATGAAGCAATATTTAGATCTTCTTCGTCACGTTAAAGATCATGGTGATGTCAAACATGATCGCACAGGCACAGGAACCGTTTCCGTATTTGGTTATCAAATGCGTTTTGACTTATCAAAAGGCTTTCCTTTACTCACCACCAAAAAAGTACATTTAAAGTCGATTATTCATGAGCTTTTATGGTTTTTAAGTGGAAGTACAAATATTAAGTACTTAAAAGATCATGGCGTGAGTATTTGGGATGAATGGGCAGATGAAAATGGCAACTTAGGCCCTGTATATGGTTATCAATGGAGAAGCTGGCCTGTAGCTGATGGGAAGCATATTGATCAAATTACTGATTTGATTGAATCGATTAAAAAAAATCCAGACTCGAGAAGATTGATCGTTTCTGCATGGAACGTTTCAGAAATTTCAAAAATGAAATTACCCCCTTGCCACGCATTTTTCCAATTCTATGTTTCAAATGGAAAATTATCTTGTCAGCTTTATCAGAGGAGTGCAGATATTTTCTTAGGCGTACCTTTTAATATCGCTTCTTATGCTCTTCTTACAATGATGGTAGCTCAAGTATGCTCATTAGAACTTGGTGATTTTGTTCACACATTAGGCGATGCACATATTTACTCCAATCATATAGATCAAGTGAATGAGCAATTATCAAGAGCACCTAAAAATTTACCTCGTATGAAAATTAATCCTGATGTTAAAAGTATATTTGACTTTAAATTCGAGGATTTTGTTTTGGAAAATTATGATCCTGAACCTGCAATTAAAGCGCCTGTAGCAGTCTAGTGCCGAAGTTATCAATTATTGTTGCGATGAGTTCTAACCGTGTCATTGGCGTGAATAACTCCTTGCCATGGCATCTAAGTGAAGATCTAAAACATTTCAAAACTTTAACGACAGGTCACACCATTATCATGGGTCGTAAGACTTATGAATCGATAGGTAAGCCACTTCCCAATAGAAGAAATATAGTGATAAGCCGAAATCTAAATGCTTTTTATGGCGGCATTGAAGTGGTTCATAGCCTAGAAGATGCTTTTTCTACTTCATCAAATGACGATGAAGTTTTTATTATTGGCGGCTCAAACATTTATGAGCAATCTTTACATTTAGCTGAACATTTATATATTACTGAGATTAAAAAAGCTTTTGAAGGCGACGCTTTTTTTCCTGAAATCGATAAATCCTTATGGACTGAATCTACAAGAGAGACTCATATCTCTTCTGATGGACTTGAATTTTCTTTTGTAAGGTTACAAAAGAAAATTAAGTAGCTACGCAATCTACAAAGTAATGTGCCTTACCATCAATTTTTTGTTTAACTAATCCATGATTATCTGTTTCAAATCCAGGGAATTTTTCATTAAAATCTCTCGCAAACTTTAAATAATCCACAATAATTTTATTAAAGCGCTCACCAGGAATTAAAAGTGGAATACCAGGTGGGTAGGGTGTAAGAAGTACTGCGGTGATTCTACCTTCTAAGTCATCAATCGCTACACGCTCAATTTCTTTATGAGCCATTTTTGCAAAAGCTTCTGCAGGTTTCATCGCAGGCACCATATCTGAGAGATACATTTCAGTGGTCAATCTTGCAATATCATGTTTCTTATAAATTTCATGGATTTGTTTACACAAATCTCTAAGTCCAATACGTTCGTAGCTTGGTTGTTTTTGAATAAACTCAGGCAACACTTTCCATAAAGGTTGGTTTTTATCGTAATCATCTTTAAATTGCTGCAAGGCGGCTACAAGGGTATTCCAACGACCTTTAGTAATACCTATAGTAAACATGATAAAGAATGAGTAGAGACCAGTTTTTTCAACAATCACACCATGTTCTGCTAAATATTTAGTGACGATAGATGCGGGTATGCCAAACTCTTCAGAAAATTCACCATCGACATTAAGTCCTGGTGTAATGATAGTTGCTTTAATAGGGTCAAGCATATTAAAGCCATCCGCAAGATCTCCAAACCCATGCCAATGATCATTGGCATTTAACATCCAAGCATCTCTATCTTCAAGACCTTCATCTGATAAATCGTTAGGCCCCCAGACTTTAAACCACCAGTCAGCCCCCCATTCAATATCTACTTTTCTCATAGCACGTCTAAAGTCTAAAGCTTCCATGAGCGACTCTTCTACAAGCGCTTTACCACCAGGCTCTTCCATCATTGCCGCTGCTACATCACAACTTGCAATGATTGAATATTGTGGACTTGTCGAACTATGCATTAAAAATGATTCATTAAAAACTTCTCGGTCTAGTTTATTTTTTTCTGCATCTTGAACCAAAATTTGAGAGGCTTGGCTTAATCCTGCTAAAAGTTTGTGTGTTGATTGCGTTGAGAATACTAGACTATCTTTACAGCGCGGACGGTCTGCACCTATCGCATGATAATCACCATAGAAGTCATGGAATGTAGCATGTGGCAACCAAGCTTCATCAAAATGAAGCGTGTCAATTTTACCATCTAACATTTCCTTAATTTCTTCAACGTTATAGAGGATACCGTCATAGGTGGACTGTGTAATGGTTAATACACGTGGCTTATCTTTTTTATTAGTAATGAATGGATTTTTTTGAATTTTATCTTGAATATTTTTCCATTCGAATTCGTATTTAGGAATTGGCCCAATAATACCGAAGTGATTGCGGGTCGGCATTAAGAAGATTGGAATAGCACCTGTCATGATAATTGAATGTAATACTGACTTATGGCAATTTCTATCAACAATGACTATGTCGCCAGGTGCAACAGTAGAATGCCAAACCATCTTATTAGATGTTGAGGTGCCGTTTGTTACAAAGTAGAGATGATCACAATTATAAATTCGCGCTGCATTTCGTTCAGAAGCACCTACTGGCCCTGTGTGATCTAACAATTGACCTAATTCATCTACTGCATTACAAACGTCCGCTCTTAGCATATTCTCACCAAAGAATTGGTGGAACATTTGACCCACAGGTGATTTTAGAAAAGCAACGCCACCTGAGTGACCAGGGCAATGCCATGAGTAAGAGCCATCACCTGCATAGTGGGTGAGGGCTTTAAAAAAAGGTGGCGGTAAGCTATCTAGATAAGTTCTTGCTTCGCGCACAATGTAGCGTGCAACGAATTCAGGCGTATCTTCATGCATATGAATAAAGCCATTTAACTCTCTTAAGATTTCATTCGGAATGTGACGACTTGTTCTTGTTTCACCATGAAGAAATATTGGAATTTCTTCATTGCGATATCTGATCTCATCTACGAATTTCTTTAATTGCGAAAGGGCGGTTTGATTTTCTTCGATAAACTCTTCGTCATCAATAGAAAGGATAAATGCTGAAGCACGACTTTGTTGTTGAGCGAATGATGACAAGTCACCGTAACTTGTAACACCAAGCACTTCGAAATTTTCTTCCTCAATTGCTTTCGCTAGAACTCTAATGCCAAGACCAGATGAATTTTCGGATTTAAAGTCTTCGTCAATGATGACTACGGGGAAGTTAAATTTCATATTAACCCTTTATATTTTAGGTAACGTAACACCTACTTGACCTTGGTATTTTCCACCGCGATCTTTATAGGATGTCTCACATATTTCATCGGACTCAAAGAATAACACTTGAGCGCAACCTTCACCTGCATAAATCTTTGCTGGAAGGGGTGTTGTATTACTAAACTCTAAAGTCACATAACCTTCCCATTCAGGCTCGAATGGTGTGACGTTTACAATAATTCCACATCTTGCATATGTTGATTTTCCAACACATACAGTGAGCACGCTTCTTGGGATTCTAAAATACTCAACAGTTCTGGCGAGAGCGAATGAATTAGGTGGAATGATGCAATAATCTCCGATAAATTCAACAAATGAATTAGGATCGAAATTTTTTGGATCTACGATGGTGCTATTGATATTGGTAAAAACTTTAAATTCCTTAGCGCATCGAATGTCGTATCCATAACTTGATGTGCCATAAGAAACAATCTTTTGACCATCCTTCTCGCGAATAAGCTTAGGCTCAAACGGCTCAATCATGCCATGTTCTGTAGCCATCTTTCTTATCCATTTATCTGATTTTATCGCCATAATTTTCTTATCTCAAAAAAGAAAAATCCCGTTTGCACAATCTTGACGCTACGGGATTTCTATTCATTTAAATTTTCATTACTTTAGAGCTTATTTTCACTGATTTCAATACTCTGACGCCAAAATTGTTCAGGCTTATCAAAGATAATTTTGGATTCAACGGGGTCAGCGCTGCCAGAAGGGTATGTAAAGACTGGATTCTTATCTTCATTCCAAGCTTTAATTACAGGGTCAAGAAGTCTCCATGAAGCTTCTACCTCATTGATATGAAGGTATAAGGATTGATCGCCTTGAATGAGATTAAGGAGAAGCGACTCGTAAGCATCTACACTCTCGTCCCCTGTAATTCTATTTGGAGCGTCCATAGCAACTGTTCTTACTTTAGTATCAAGTCCTGGAATTTTTGTTTGGATTTCAAAGCGAGTAAATTCTTTAGGTTGAATACTAATGACGAGCCAGTTGTCAGCTTGCTGAGGGAGAGAAAGTGGTGCTTTTTTAAATTTAATAGCAATGGCAGTATCGGATGCGTGAAGTCGTTTTGCAGTTCTGACATAAATTGGCACACCCTTCCATCGAGGTATGTTGATATAGAATTTGAGAGCCGCATATGTTTCAACCACACTTGTCGGATCTTCTAATTCTTCTAGATAACCCTTAACTTCTTCCTCATTAATTTTGCCGCGACCATATTGAGCTCTAAAAGTATGTTTATTAAGTTCGTTAAGCGGGATAGGAATAATAGACTCAAGCACTTTAATTTTTTCAGCACGAATACTTTCAGGGCTTAATGTTTTCGGTATCTCCATTGTGGTGAGCGCAAGCATTTGCATGAGATGACTTTGAATCATATCTCTTAGCGCACCTGTTGCATCGTAAAATTTAGTTCTTTCACCTACACCAAGTGTTTCATTATTAGTAATTTGAATATGATCAATGTGTTCATGTGACCAAAGTGGATCGAAAATATGATTTGCAAAACGTGTGAGCAGAATATTTTGTAATGCTGATTTACCTAGATAATGATCAATCCTGTAAATTTGTGTTTCTTTTAAATGCTTGGTAATTGACTTTTGAAGGGCTTGCGCTGTTTCTAAGTTTGTACCAAAAGGCTTCTCTATCACAACACGACGCCATGCTTTACTTTCATCAGTTAAACCAACGCCTGCAAGAAGATCCACAATAGAAGCGAAATCAGATGGCCTAACGGATAAAAAGAATGCTAGGTTTTGAGGAAAGATAATTGCATCGGAAAGTCTTTCACTTAATTTTTTAAAAGCATTGCTATCTTCAGGTGGATTTGCATGATAAAAATTCCTAGCGATAAAACGGTCAAATACTTTTGCATCGTAATTTTTTTTGAATTTAATATCGAGCATTGATTTGATATCATCTCGCCATGCTGATTCTGCGACTTCAGATCTTCCTACTGAAAGTATTTTCATTTTTTCAGGGAGACGACCAAGAGAGTCAAGTCTAAAAAGACCTGGAATAAGTTTTATTCTAGAAAGATTTCCACTTGCACCGAAGAGAACTAGGGTGCAGTCATCAATGTTTGTCATAGGTAATTTAAATTATCTGAAAGTTATTTGGCTTTTTTTACTACATGGCCACCAAATGCATTGCGCATCACTGACAGCAATTTATAGCCATAGCCTTGTCTTTCTTGGCTTCTAAATCTAACTTGTAACGCAAGCGTAAGTACAGGTGTAGGAATACCTTGTTCAATGGACTCAACTACAGTCCATCTTCCCTCGCCAGAGTCGGCAACATAAGGTGCAACTTCTTCAAGTGCTTGATCTTCTTTTAGTGCATCAGCAGTTAAATCTAATAACCAACTTCTTACCACTGATCCATGTTTCCATAATTCTGTAATTTGCGCTAAGTCGAGTTTAAACTCACTTTTACCTTTAAGAAGCTCGAGGCCTTCAGCAAATGATTCCATCATGCCGTATTCGATACCATTGTGAATCATCTTAGTAAAATGACCTGAACCTACAGGTCCTACATGAGCCCAGCCACGATCTTCATGGGCTAGCGCCTGAAGAATAGGTTTCATTGTGTCTGCAACTTCTTGTTTTGCACCTACCATTAAACAGTAACCGTTTGCTAGACCCCACACACCACCTGATGTACCACAATCCATAAAACCAATACCTTTTTCTTCTAGGGATTTGCCGACACGCTGAGAATCTTTATAATTTGAATTACCACCATCAATAATAATGTCACCTTTATTTAACATAGGGATCAATTCATTGATTTGTTCTTCGGTTGCGACCCCTGCTGGCACCATCAACCATATAATTTTTTGGCCTTCTAATTTTGTAACAGCATCTTTAACTGAGCTTGCACCAATAATTTTTGCATTTTCTTCTAGTGTTTTTACAATGTCTGCGCTTCGATCAAAGCCCACAACAGAAATACCTTTTTGAACAAGACGAGTAGCCATATTGCCACCCATTTTCCCAAGACCAATTATTGCTAATTTCATTTTTTTTACCTTTTTATGGAAGATTTGTTATTGCTTAATCTTTTGGAATAAAGCAAATTAGTTTAAAGTGCGTTACAGATTAAATTATATCAAACGCAAGCCCCTTCAAGGGATTGATTTCGATATAAAATTCACAATATTTTGGAAAGATTGACATGAATTTGAAACAAATTAAATGGGAGTTATTTGAAAGTCAGGCATCCCTTGATAATGCAGCCGCAGAGCGAGTTTCCTTGATGGCCGAAGCCTCGATAAAAGCGCGAGGTCAATTTCATCTTGTATTAGCTGGGGGATCAACCCCTAAAAATGTTTACACGCTTCTTAAAGATATCTCTTCAGATTGGCATAAATGGCAGATTTATTTTGGTGATGAGCGCTGTTTAGATCAAAACCATCAAGACAGAAATAGCACTATGGCATTTGAAGTATGGCTTAATCATGTTGATATCCCGGTACAAAATATTCATGTGATTCCGGCTGAACTTGGGCCGGTTGAGGGCGCTATTTTATATAATAAAACTTTAAGTCAATTAGGTGACTTTGATCTAGTGCTTTTGGGGTTAGGTGAGGACGCGCATACAGCAAGCCTGTTTCCAGGACATAGTTGGAATAACAATTTAGATGCTTTAGCAGTATTTGATGCTCCCAAGCCGCCATCATTAAGAATATCTATGTCTCCTAAGCGCTTAAGTCGTGCCAAATCTGTACTTTTTTTAGTTAGCGGAAAAGAGAAGCAAGTGGCAATAAATCAATGGAAGGCGGGAGAGCCGATACCTGCCAGCACGGTCACTTGTGACAATGGCGTGGACGTACTTTGTTTTGATGTAAGCTAGCTTTTTTGAATCACAATATTCGGAAATTTATTACTGTAATCCTGAGCAAGTTTAGATACTTTAATGGCCGTTAAGCGTGCAATTTTTTTATAAGTTTTTGCGGCGCTGCTTTCGGGGT
>Ga0209086_10000615_pt1 | contig 30765 bp, 28 predicted proteins | sample M_130207_XF_Meta_FD_187312 | JGI IMG/M metagenome (GOLD analysis project Ga0209086, IMG submission 187312) | Freshwater microbial communities from Lake Montjoie, Canada to study carbon cycling - M_130207_XF_MetaG (SPAdes) (version 2) | ecosystem: Environmental > Aquatic > Freshwater > Lake... | reverse complement strand
TGAGCTGAGCCATGAGTTCTTTCTCAGCGAGCTTCATCTTCTTGGGATCAGTGCCGACGTAGAAGTAGAAGGCACCAGCGCCCATGGCGGCGAAGTTTTGCGCGCCGACGTAATAGGCGAGGCCGAGTTCTTCACGGATGCGGTTGAACAAACGGCTGCCCATGTCACTGCAGGCTTCATCGATGAGGTTGAGGGCATGCACGTCACGATCTTCGAGACCGACGGTGCGAAAACCAACGACGATGACGGCTTGTTCTTTGTCGAGATGCTCGGTCCACGCAGCAGGTTTGGCGCTGGCGTGGTATTCGCGTCCCAAGGCTATCTGCCGTGGACCGCGGGGCATTTTGGCGAAGGCTTTTTCGACCTGCTTTTTAATCTCGGCCGCTTTCACGTCGCCGAACAGAGAGATGACACCGTTGCCGGTGGTAAAGCTGGCGCGGAGCATGTCGCGACAATCGCTAAGCTTCAATGCGGCCACTGTTTGCTCATTACCGAGTGCGGTGCGGTGGAAAGGCTGACCGGCGAAGATTTCGCGGCGTGCTTTGCGCATGGCGACGGTAAGCGGGTCTTCCTGTTCCTCGATGATGTTGGCGATTTGGCGCTTCTTGACCTCAGCGAGCTGCGGTTGTGGCAAGGCGGGATTGAGGATGAGATCGGCGAGAAGATCGAGCGCGGTCGTTTCATCGCCGCGCATAACATCGGCACCGAGGATGTAGCGGTGCGCGTCAGCGGTGCATTGCAGACTGCCACCGCGATTTTCGAGTTCTGCTGCGATCTGTGCAGCGGCACGCTTCTTGGTGCCTTTGAGCAGCATTTGTGAGGAAATCATCGTCACACCAGCGGAAGCATCGGTTTCAGCGAGAACACCAGCGAGGAAATTCGTGCGCACGCTGACGAGCGGGAGGCGCGGATTTTCACCTACGAGCAGAATGAGGCCGTTGGTGAGCTTGAAGCGCTGAATCGCCGGACGCGCGGAGTCGGTGGTTGCACTCGCTTTGCCCGCGGTTTCGACCTCGGGGCCGACGAGAACTGTGCTGAAGGAGCATTGTGGCAGATAACGCCGCGCAACATCACGAATCACATCCGGCGTGAGTGCTGAGATGGCGGCGAGGAATTGACGCTGATAATCGAGCGATCCGGCCAAGAGCCAGCCATTGCCGAGGGTGCCCGCCTGGCCTTTCACGGTGCTCAAGGAACGCACCTGACCACTGAGCGTAGCGAACACGGCTTTTTCGAGCTCGGCATGACCGGGACCGCTCTTTTGCATCTGCGCAATGACTTCGTGCATGCCCTGCTGCAATTTGTCGGCATCGGCAGGATTGCATTCGGCCTCGATGGTAAACAAACCGCATTCAGGAGCGCACCATGCTCCTGCCCAGACATAATGTGCGAGGCTGCGTTTCTCCCGCAGTTCCTGATAAAGACGCGAACTGCGGCCCGAACCGAGCAGAAAGGCCAGCACGTCGAGCGCGGGTTTGTCGGCGTGGTTTTCACCTGGAATCTGCCACCCAAGTGCGATGCGCGTGAGCTCAGTGGTGAAATTTTTGGCGGCGAAACGCCCGCCTTGCTGACGCGGCTCATCGGGAAGCAGCACGGGATCAAAGGCGCGACGCTGCCATTCGCCAAAGTTGCTGCGCACGGTTTCAACGATGGCGGCGGTCTCGACATCACCGGTGATGACGATGAAGCAGTTGTTGGGCACGTAATGGCGCTGCACGAAACCATGTACATCGGCGCGAGTGATTTGATCGAAGACGGCACGATGCCCAATGATGGGATGACGCAGTGGATGCTGACGAAAGGCCGTGGCTTGCAGCAGATGCTGGATCGTATCGCCTGGGTCATCATGCCCCATGGCCATCTCACGCCGAATGACATCTTTTTCGCGGGTGAGTTCATCCGCGTCGAACTTCGAGTGGCGGATCATATCGGCAAGGATGTCGAGATAGCCTTCCGTGTGCTCCGCAAGACCATCGATCCAATAGACGGTGCGGTTGAAGGACGTGTAGGCGTTCACGTAGCCACCGAGCGCCTGGATGTGCTGTGAGATTTGCGCGGCTTCACGTTTCTCTGTGCCTTTGAAGAGCATGTGCTCGACGCAATGGGCGATGCCTGCACCGCCGTGCTGTTGTTCATGCAAACTGCCCGCTTTGATCCATACCTGCACGCTGACGAGCGGATGCGCGTGATCTTCACGCACGATGACTTCGAGTCCATTATCCAACGTGGTCACACTGGCATCCAGCGGTGGCACGGTTATGGCGGTGGAGGAGGAACTAGCGCGGCGCAGGACTTTTTTCATGAGGATTGGGCCTCACGACCGAGTCGGGCGGAGGAAGGGAGAAAGGGTTCGGAGAAGGCAGTGGTGAAATCATACCCCCCAGCAAAATCTTCGAGGCTATCGCCATCGTTTTTGCCGAAGTAGCTCACCGAGATGAGGTTGTACACAATGTTGCCAACGTCCTCACCGCGTTGCAGGCCCCATTGATCGAGGAGGAGTGAGGCCATGGGGCCGTATTCGGCCAACACGTGGTCGCGGAAGCCGGCGAGTAATTCCTGCCCACTGACGTGCTGGTCATCGGCATTTTCATCGCGAAATTTCTTCGCAGCCACATGCAGCGCATCACGCACCAACTCATAGGCGGCTGGATGGTAGCGTGGGTCTTGATGAATCGAGCGCCGGACGGCCTCGCCAAAGCTGATGGATGTCATGGGCAGGCGGCAGCTTTAAACGGCGACAGCACAGGCTTCAAGCAGCACGGCCTCAAAACGCTCAGCCATGCGCGTGGCGCTGAATTCCTGATGAACCTTTGCAATTGCGGCTTTCGACAGTTTTTCACGCAACTCGTCGTCGTTGAGCAGCGATTCCAAGGCATCAGCAAGGGCTTTGGCATCATCCGGCTTGCATAAGACGCCACCACCGGTGGCGGCGATGAGTTCAGGAAAGGCACCGTGATCAGGCTGCACCACGGGAACACCGCTGGCAGCTGCTTCGATGACGTAGAGGCCAAAGGCCTCGCCATAGGTCGCGGGAACGCTGAAGACGGTGAGATCGTGGAAGAAGTGGACTTTGTCTTTGAAGCTGAGATTCGGGTGCCAATCGACACGATTTGTGAGTCCGGCGGCCTTGAGCTTTGCCATGAGTCCAGCGACGTATTTTTCATCAATGGGCGTCTTCGCGCCGCCAATGCGCAGTTTCACGCGCGGCACAGTGCCGCGTTTCGCGAGGTCGATGAAGGCATCGACGAGAGTGGTGAGACCCTTGCCATGAATCATGCGGGCAAAAAAACCAATGACCGGCCAGTTGGGATCAGGCGAGGCGGTGGTGAATGAAGTGGCATCAATGCCGTTGGGAATGACTTTGATCTGGCTGGGTTCGATATCGAGCCGCTGACGCATGAGATCAGCGTAATACTGGCTCGGCGCGATGAAACGGCGGATGCTGCGAGCGTTGCGTTGCATTGCTCCCCAAGATTGGGCGCGGTAGGGGTCTGGCAGAGTGTCGAGGAAACTGTCTTCACCTTGGAGCGAACAGACGACGGGGATGCCAAGTTCTTTGGCAATCGTTGGTGCCAGCCCCGTGAGCAGACTGTTGGAGAAGGAGACAACGTCGAACTTCCCTTGGGTGCGGATCCATTCGAGGAGCTTGTGCCACTCGCCCCACTGGCGGCCTTCGGTGCCGAGCAGCGCACCCAGGGTCATTTCTCCCAGCACCTTGGCGCTGGTCATGCCCATGCGCTTGGAGGCTTTGCGGAGGAAATCAGGGGTGTTGATCCACTTGTGAACAAAGCGCGGTACTTTGTGAAACCAGGGAAGCTTCTGCTGAATGAACAAGGAGATGCCGCCGATCTGCACCGGCAGTTCCTGCGAGCCAAACTCGCGGTCGGTGACCAGCGGGAGGTAGAGCGGGGCCATCAGCGCATCATGGCCGCGCACGCGCAGGGCCTTGATGAGCGCATGGTCACGCAGGCAGCTTCCGCAGTGGAAATTGCCGGTGCCGGGGGTCAGATGGAGGATACGCATGCCTAATGCCAGAGAGGGAAAAAATGACGAATGGCGAGGTTAGAATGACGAAGCTCGAATCAGTTAAATTGCGAGGGTCGGTGAATAATACGTGGGCGCGGTTGAATTCGTCATTTCGATTTCGTCAGGGATGCGCGTCAGGCAAAGGAAATTTGGAATGCTCCGCCAAGACTTGCCTCAGTCGTGATCGAGTTCACCTTTCGGTGTGAACTTGAGCTTCAGCTTCAGAAAGCCCGTTTCCTCGGTGAGCCCACAGTCAGCGCAGTTCAGCCAGAAGCGCTTTTGATGCATGCCAAACGAGGTCTGCTTCCCGCCGCAATGAGGGCATCGGAAACGGAACCCGCAAAACAAAGCAAGCGCCAGCAGCACTCCGGTGATGCTTAAAAGAAAGAACAACTCTCCAACCACATGGCCCGCCAGCAGCACCCATTCTGATTTCGGCGACACAAATCCTAGCCCGGCAACAACCAACACCACCGGGAGACCGATGCGGCAAAGGTGATGCCAGATGACAAACATAGGCAAGCCTCCCTGCTTGGGATTAGGTTTCAGTCAAACCCCGGGCCATGACGACTTTGCCGGTGCGCACGGTTTCGACGATATCGAATTTGGTGAGGAGACGGACAGCGGCGTCGAGCTTGTCGGTATTGCCGCTAATAAGTGCGATGAGGCTGTCTTCCTGAAGATCGACGGTTTTGCCGTTGTAGTGCTCGATGATTTGGAGGATTTCGGTGCGCTCAGCGGCACTGGCAGCGACTTTGATGAGCACCATTTCTTTGGCGACGGCGTCGCGGTCGGTGTGCTCGATGCAATGGATAACGTCGATGAGCTTGTTCACCTGCATGATGATCTGATGTAAGCCTTCGGGATGACCGCTGATGCCGATGGTCATGCGGCTGAAGCGCGGATCGCGGGTCTGGGAAACGACGAGAGACTCGATGTTGAACCCGCGACGGCTGAAGACGGCGCAGATACGACCGAGAACGCCAGGCTGGTTGTTCACCATGACGCTGAGCGTGTGGATGTTGATGATGTCAGCCAGTGGGGCAGGCTTTTTATCGGTGGTGGCGGGGATGCGTTCGCTCATGGGATTTCGGTTGTTGAATTTGGAATTTACTTGGCGGCTTTGAGGCGGCTCTTGGCGATCTGGATGTAGTTGGAGTCTTTTTCGATGCCGACCCACTTGCGCTTGAGCTTCTGTGCTGCTGCTGCGGTGGTGCCGGAGCCGAGAAAGGGATCGAGGATGAGATCACCGGCGTCGGTGGAGCAAGCGATGAGTTTTTCGATGAGGTCGATGGGTTTCTGCGATGGATGGCCGCATTTTTCCTTGGAGCTGCCTTTCAAGCTGGGCACGCGGAGGATGTTGGTGGCGAACTTACCGGCCTCAAGATGCGCACGACGCGCATCCATGTCTTTGTAGCGCTTGTCCTTGAGATAGGTCTTGATGGTTTTGGCATCGTAAGGGATGCGCACGGCGTCTTTGTTGAACTTCACGCTGTCGCCTTTGCGCAGCACGAGCACCATCTCGTATTGCGGCGTGAAGCTATCCCGCCGCTCGTCATAGCCCACGGCACGATCCCAGATGATGAGATCGTGAAACTGGTGCTGCTGACTGAGTCGTGACATGAGGTGGAGAAAAGTGTGCTCGCGTTTGCCTAACTGGCCAAAGATGAAAGCGAGGCCGTCATCCCGCAAAACGCGCATGGACTCGGCGACCCACCCATCACACCAGGTGAGGTAGTCGGCGGCTGTTTTCCATTGCGTGTCCCAGGCTTCATTTTCGAGAACATTAAAGTAAGGCGGATCGGCGATGATGGCTTGAGCAACGGAGTCGGGGAGCTTTTGGAGTTCCGTAAGGGCGTCGCCGTGGATAATGATGTTGGTTTTCATCGGCCGACCAGAGGCGGACAAGAGTGTCCGCGCTCCTTTCGATTACGTGGAACCGGTGGGTTTCTCCATTTTGTGCTTCGGTGCTTCGGTGAGCATATCTTCGAGCGCGGCACCGGCTGGGATCATCGGGAAGACGTTTTCGAGCTTGATGCACTCGGCTTCGATGATGCAGGGACCGTCGTTGTAGTCGAGAGCCTGCTGCAGAACGCGCTCGACATCGGCCGGACGGCGGATGTGCCAGCCTTTGATGCCGTAAGCTTCGCCGAGTTTCACAAAGTCAGGATTGCCGATGAGGTCCACGCCGCTTTCGCGGTTCTCGAAGAAGAGTTCCTGCCACTGGCGCACCATGCCGAGGTAGCTGTTGTTGAGGATCAAAATTTTAATCGGCAGCTTGTGGATGGCAGCGGTGGCGAGTTCAAACAGGGTCATCTGGAAACCGCCGTCGCCGGAGATGGAGACGACCAGCTTGTCTGGATAGGCGAGCTGGGCGCCGATGGCCGCCGGGAAGCCGAAGCCCATCGTGCCAGCACCGCCAGAGCTGAGCCAATGGTAGCTGCTGTCGTTCTTATAGAATTGCGCCGCCCACATCTGATGCTGGCCCACGTCGGTGGAGATGATGGCCTTGCCCTTGCTGAGAACGTACAGTTCATCAATGACCTGCTGCATGCGCAGGCCGCCCTGCTTCTTATAAGAGAGCGGGAACTTCTTTTTGTAGCCGTCGAGATGGGATAGCCAGTCTTCGGTGGGGAGTTTTTCGACCAGTGGAAGCAGGTCACTCAGAGCCGCTTTGGCATCACCTTTAATGGTGACGTCCACTTTGATCATCTTATTGAACTCAGCCGCGTCGATGTCGATGTGGATGAGCTTGGCGTTGCGGCCAAACATGTGCGGCTTGCCGATGATGCGGTCATCGAAGCGGGAACCCACGTTGAAGATGAGATCGGCCTCGCAGATGGCTTTGTTCGCATAAGCAGTGCCGTGCATGCCGAGCATGCCGAGGGACAGCGGATGCGTTTCTGGGAATATTCCTTTGCCCAGCAGGGTCGTGGTGACCGGGCAGCCGAGGGTTTCAGCCAGCATGAGCAGTTCCTTGTCGGCACGGGCGATCATCGCACCCTGACCGGCGAGGATCACGGGACGCTTGGCCAGGGAGAGCAGACGAGCGGCTTCTTTAATACCCGCCTGATCAATCTTGAAGTTTTCTTCGGGGTGGTAGCCGGGCAGATCCATCGGCTCGTCAAAGGTGCCGGTGAAGGCACCTTGGCTGATGTCCTTCGGGATGTCGATGAGCACCGGACCTGGGCGGCCCGTGGTGGCGATGTGGTAGGCCTCCCGAGCGATACGTGGCAGCGCGTTCGAGCTCTTCACCAGGAAGTTATGCTTCACGACCGGGGCCGTGATGTTGAAGATGTCCGCCTCTTGGAATGCGTCCTTCCCGAGCATCCAGGTGACCTGCTGACCGCAGAGGACGATCATCGGCACGCTGTCCATCTGAGCGGTCATGAGACCGGTGACGGTATTGCCAGCGCCGGGGCCGGAAGTGACGAGCACGACAGCCGGCTTACCGGTGGCGCGGGCGTAGCCGTCAGCCATGTGGACAGCGCCCTGCTCGTGGCGGACGAGGATGAACTTCATGTCCGTCTTGACCGTCTCCAGAGCATCGAAGATCGGGATCGCTGCGCCGCCGGAGTAGCCGAAGATGTATTCGATACCGAGATCGGCGAGGGTTTTGATGAGGGCTTGTGCGCCGTCCATTTTTTGCTGACTCATGATCGTTGGGGGTGAAAATTGCTGTTTCGGCGACCAAAGTGGGGTTGAATGTCAAAACAGCAAGATGAAGTTTGGTCATTTTTGGCCAAACAACAGCATTAAAGCCAAATCACCCATCCAAAAATGCCATTTTAGCGACTAAATACGCTCAACCAATCCGAAGTTACCACCAAGCACGGTAACCAAGCGCTGCTGCAAGCCCAAGCAGAACCATGCTGATCCAAAACCAGCGGTTCAACACACGATCCCACCAGCGTCGAGTTTTCTGCTCCAATGAGGACTCCCCCACGCGGGAGTTTTCAGCCAAATGCCGTTCTCCGGCATGCAAAAAGCCAAACAAGCCCATGATCCCGTCCACAATTCGGACGAATAGCGCGATCATAAAGCCGACGAGTTCTTCCATGTGCGGTGATTTGCGGTATTCGGATGAGGGCATCCGCACTCCAGTGAATGACTACTTCTTGATCCGATAGAGATTACCCTCCGTGCGGATCAGCAAATCTGAGCCGATGACGGCATACGAGGCGAGGCTGCGCTCGCCGAGGTCGTTTTGGGCGAGGATTTGGAAGGTTTTGCCGGGTTTCACGACGACGCCAAGGCCTTTTTCGTCCTGAAGGTAGAGTTTGCCATCCGCGACGAGGAGGGAGGCGGAGATGGGGCCAGTGCAGCGCTCGGAGTAGTGAATGGTGCCGGTTTTGGCGTCAGCACAGGTCAGAATGCCATTGTCGGCCACAAAGTAGAGTTCATCGCCGATCACGGCCATGCTGGGATTGTGCGGTGCAGCTTTGTCTATGGTCCAAGCGAGGTGTGTGGCGGTGACATCGCCTTTGCCATCAGCTTTGATGGCGTAGAGCACCGGCTTGTCGTAGCCGCTGGAGAGGAAAATGATGCCATGGGCGTAAACGGGGCGAGGGACGACGGAGTAGCCCTGATCATAATTAAAGCGCCAGATTTCCTCGCCGGTTTTCGGGTTCAGCGCGTTCACCACACCGCTGCCGGGGGTGATGAGTTCCTTCTGGCCGTTCACATCGATGATGAGCGGGGTGCAGAACGAGAATTTCTTTTTGGCCTCCGACTGCCGCGCGAAAGACCAGCGCATCTTGCCAGTGGCTTTGTCGAGGGCGATGACCTTGGGCTCCGTTTCAGCATCGGCATTGAAGATGAGGAGGTCTTCAAACAGCACGGGACTGCTGCCATTGCCATGAACCGGCGAATAGGCGAACTCCTGCGTGCTCCAGAGGGTCTTCCCTGTGAGTGCATCCAGGCAAGCGGTGCCGAGGTGGCCGAAGTGAACGTAGAGCTTCTTATTTTCAAAGATCGGCGTCGGGCTGGCGTGGCTGTTTTTGCGATGCGCACGCGGCGACTTCACTTGAAATAGTTCTACGTCCCAAACTGGCTTACCGGAGGTCGCATCAAGCGAAATCACCCGCAATGACCTGTCTGCCGTGGCCTCTTCCTTGCCACTCAGCGAAACTGCCGAAGTCAGGAAGATGCGCGTTCCTACCACGACGGGCGAAGACCAGCCAATGCCTGCCACGGGCGTTTTCCACGCAATATGCGAGTTCGGACTCCACGTCAGCGGTAGATTAGTGGCGTCCGAGTGGCCCTGCGCTGCTGCGCCACGGAACTCAGGCCAGTCAGCGCCGATAACTGATGAGATAGCCAGCGCGAGACCGACGGCGGAGAAGAGTGCAGTTTTGGAAATCATGCGGCGCTTCATACGAAGGCTGAAGCGCCTGACGATCAAAAAATCACGCTACTTCTGGCAAGGCAACATAGGCTTCCTCATTCAGCACGATCTTCTTCGAGCCGCTGAGGAGCTTGATCCATTCACGCAGGCAGCCGAGGAAGATGACAGCGACGGCGAGAAGGAAGAAGGCGGTGACGACGGTATCGACGGTGAAGTTGAACTGCTGCGCTGCCCAGGTTTTCATTTCCTGCGGTGTCCCACCAGTAGCAAGCTTGCCAGCGTAAAGTTTGGCACCGGAGATGAAGCCCATGCGCGGATCTTTGTCGAAGAGCTTGATGTAGCCAGCGGTGAAGGTGGCGCTCATGAGGAAGAGCAGCGGGATGACGGTGACGAGCAGGTAGCGGGCCTTGCCCATCTTGATGAGGATCGTGGTGCCGAGGCAGAAGGCGATCACGGCGAGGAGCTGATTGGCGATGCCAAAGAGCGGCCACAGCGTGTTGATGCCGCCGAGCGGATCGACCACGCCTTGATAGAGAAAGTAACCCCACGCAGCGACGAGCAAGGCGCTGGCGAAAACGTTCGCGGGAAGGCTGCGCGTGTTGCCGAGCGGCTTCCAGATGCCACCGAGGAAATCTTGGAGAATGAAACGGCCCACTCGCGTGCCTGCATCGATGGTGGTCAAAATAAACAACGCCTCAAACATGATGGCGAAGTGATACCAGAACGACATCCAGGCCGGACCAAAGGCGCGTGCGAACATCTGCGCCATACCGACGGCAAAGGTCGGCGCACCACCGACGCGGCCAAACATGGTCTTTTCGCCAATGTCTGCGGCCAGTTTGTCCATTCCCGCCACGGTGACGGGGAATCCGGCGGTGGTGATGACGCCGACGACTTCGGTCGGAGCCATGGTCTTGTTGATGCCGGCGTTGATGGCAAAGTATTCGCCGGGTTGCAGCGCACAGGCAGCCACCAGAGCCATGAGAGCCACGAGCATCTCCGTGACCATTGCGCCGTAAGCCACACTGCGTATATCGGCCTCGTTATCGAGTAGTTTGGGCGTGGTGCCGGAGGAAATCAGCGCGTGGAAGCCTGAAATGGCCCCGCAGGCGATGGTGATGAACACAAACGGGAAAACGGAGCCGAGGAAGACGAGGCCGGTGCCATCGACGAACTTGGTAAGCTTCGGCATTTGCAGCTCGGGAGCCACCCAGATGACCACCACGGCCAAAACGGCCACGGTGCCGATCTTCATGAAGGTGCTAAGGTAATCACGCGGCGCGAGGAGCATCCACACCGGCAGAACGGAGGCGGCGAAGCCGTAGATCATGATCGACCACGCGATGGTCTCGCCCTTGTAGTCGAAGAAGTGCTCGATGCCCCATTCCTTGAGGTTGCTGCCTGCCCAGACGCTGACGATGAGTCCCACGATGCCGAAGATGGTGATGTTTCGAACGCTGACGCCGAAGATCGTGTGACCGAAGCCCATGATGAAGGCCAGCGGGATCGTCATCGCGATGGTGAACAGCCCCCACGGGCTTTCCGCGAGCGCTTTGACCACCACGAGGCCAAGCACGGCGAGGAGGATCGTCATGATCGCGAGCACGGAAATCATCGCCACGAAGCCGACGACGGGATTCACCTCTTCCTTGAGCATCTGGCCCACCGATTTGCCGCCACGGCGGATGGAGGCAAACATCACGATGGCGTCATGCACACCGCCGCCGAGCGTGGCGCCGATCAAAATCCACAGCATGCCCGGCAGGTAGCCAAATTGCGCCGCGAGCACCGGTCCCACGAGCGGTCCCGGACCTGCGATGGCGGCGAAGTGATGGCCGAAGACGACCCACTTGTTCGTCGGCACGAAATCCTTGCCGTCCTTATGCGTCACCGAGGGCGGAGCGCGGTGCGCATCAAGCACGAGCACCTTGGTGATGAGCCACTTGCTGTAAAAGCGATACGCCACCGCGAACGAGCACAAACCGGCGACGACGAGCCAAAGGGCGTTGATCGTTTCGCCTTTGTGGAAAGCGGAGAAAGCGACGGAACCAGCGCCGAGGGCGGAGATGGCGATCCAGATGAGAATTTGCAGTGGTTTGGGCATGGTCGTGTCTAATCGCGTTTTTTAATTACTTAGCGGCCGGTTTGGCAGGCTTCGGCGGCGGCGGCTCGACGTAGGGCGGGTTGGTCAATGCGTTGGGCGCGGTTTCTTTGAGGTTGGGGTAGATATCGGCTTCGACATCGCCCAGCGCCCATTTCACGCCGCCGACGAGGATGTCCTGGAAGGTGGGATTGGTCCAAACGTCTTCGCGATGGCCCATGGCGGTGTACCAGACGCGTCCATTGCCTTCTTTGCGTGCCCAAGTGCTTGGATAAGCGGGGCGCTCGTATTCCTTGCCCTCCATGGCGGGTGCGTCGATCACGCTGAGAACGTGGATGTCAGGCGTGAAGTCCTTCAGCGAGTACCATTCCTCCATGAAGCCATAGGTCGCGCCTACCTTCTCAAAGCCGGGGAATTTGGCATTCGTCACCGTATTCTTGGCGTCCTGCTGTTTGCCATGCTTGATGAACTCGCCGCCGAGGAAACGCACGTAGGCGTCGGCTTTCTCGCCGTGGTTCACATAACGGTCCGGCCCTTTGAGCGCCTCGTTGTTGGTGTGGAAAGTGTCACTGGCTGAGTGCGTGCCGATGAACCCCTTCCCTGCTTTCACGTAATCAAACAGCGCCTGCTTTCCCTCGGCGGACATGGGCGGCTGCTTGTCGGTGCCTTCGCTGCAAAGATCGCCGGTGGTATAAAAGAAGACCGCATCGAACTGGGCGAGGTAGTCCTTGCTGAACTTGGAGCCGTCTTTCGAGAACTCGAACTCCCAGCCGTTTTTTGCACCGAGTTCAAGCAGCACTTTTTCCGCATAGCTGGGCTGACCGTTCTTCCATGAAATCACACTGTGCTCAAAACCGCTCGATTTGGAGAAGAAGAGAATTTTGCGTTTGGCGGCGGGTGCGGAGAAAGCGACGACGCAGGCAATGGTGGCAAGCAGTAGCGGGGCGATGAGTTTCTTGAACATGGGGGCGATTGTGGCGAGTTTTTGAAAACAAGGCAAGGCAGTGTTGCACGCCTTGTCATTTCACAACTGCGTAATACGATGGCGACGATGATGCGACTTTTCCTGAATCTTCTCCTGCTACCGCTGTGCGCGCTGCTCTGCCATTGCGGCTCCAGCGCTGGCAGTCGCTGGGAGTACAAATACGCGCCGGGTAAGACAGCGGTCATCATCGGCGGTCGGGCAGTGCCGCCAGCGAATACCCCTGCGGACGTGCTGCGTGCCATCACGGCGGGCAACCGTATCTGCACCAAACCCTACCGGCGTGGCGGCGGGCATGCCCACTTTGAAGACAATGCGTATGACTGCTCTGGCACGACATCGTTTGTGCTGCATGCAGCAGGTAAACTGGATGCACCGACGACATCGGGTGCTTTCCGTAGCTATGGGAGCAGCGGTAGAGGCAAATGGATCACGGTTTATGCACGCAAAGGACATGTCTTTATGGAAGTGGCCGGATTGAGGCTCGATACCGGCTACAGTGACTCCGATAGCGATGGCCCGCGCTGGACCAGTCGCTCGCGACCAACGAAGGGTTACACTATGCGACATCCATCCGGCCTATGATCCCCGCCGAAGCCATCGTCTATCGCCCAAATGTCGCCGCCATCCTTCAGCGGCAGAATGGAGACATCTTTGTGGCGGAGCGCATCAATATTCCCGGCGCATGGCAGTTCCCGCAGGGCGGCATTGATGAAGGGGAAGATGCGGAGAAGGCACTGTTTCGTGAACTAGCGGAAGAGATTGGAGTGAAGCGTGAGCTATTGGAGATTACGCAGAGACGCGACGGCTACCGTTATGCGTTCGCCAAGGGACGTTTGAAGTACGGCATCTACGGCGGTCAGGAGCAGACTTATTTTTTGTGCCGCTTCCTCGGCGATGATGATGATTTCAACCTAGATGCCACTCATCGTGAATTTGTGACTTTCAAGTGGATCAAGCCGTCTGATTTTCAGATGGACTGGGTGCCTAAGTTCAAGCGCCACGTCTATCGTCAGGTGATGCTGGATTTTTTTGGCATCGAGTTTGCCTAGCGCTTTCAGTTCAAACCAAAACGGCGCAGGCCAGGCAGAGTTGGCGAAAGCCAACACATCTGCGCCGGGATTTTCGGCGACGGCGGGCAATCAGAGTGCGTCTGTTCGATCAGCAATGAGACTTCAAAACCGGAGGAACCATCAGCACGCCGCTGTAGAGGACAGGCGACGACCCATCCTTTGATCATGACCCATTGGGAATCTGCTGTGGTCAGCACCTGGCATTTTGGTGGTAAAGCAGAGCGTTCGATGCGCACCAGAACCTCGGCACCGATGTCAAAACGATGTCGCGACCAGAAGACCAAGCCACCGGTAGAAATTTCACAGAGCTCGACAACAGCCTGCCTGCCCCCGGCGGACGATGGATTTTCGTTCGCGGAGGTTTCCTGCTGTTGCTGGCCGTGTTTAGCCATACGAATCGCGGAATGACTGCGAAAGGAGGCGCACGCGGCGTGAAAAGTCAAAAACTGAAAGCTGGCAAGAGCCAGTTCACCGTTTTGGAACTGCTATTGTTTATCTCATTCCTCAGCGTCTGCAGAAGGTGCGGCTTTCGACGAACCTTTGTCAGCGGCGGCACCTTTCTCAGCTTGTTTGGCTTTCACGGCTGCTTCGATCTCGGCATAGACGGCGGCATCGTTGCGCAGGACTTCCTTCGCAGCATCGCGTCCTTGAGCGAGTTGCGTTCCTTTATAGCTGATCCACGACCCGCGTTTTTGCAGGATCTCGTAATCCATGGCGAGATCGAGCAGGGAACCGACATTCGAGATGCCCTCGTTGTACATGATATCGAACTCGGCTTCGGTGTAAGGCGGTGCGAGCTTGTTTTTGACGATCTTAACCTTGGTGCGGTTACCGGTGACGGTGCCGTCGGTGGTTTTGATGGCGCCGATGCGGCGGATGTCCACGCGAACGCTGGCGTAGAATTTGAGGGCCTTGCCACCAGGGGTCGTTTCGGGATTACCGAACATCACGCCGATTTTTTCACGAATCTGGTTGGTGAAGATGCAGCAGGTGCGTGCCTTCGCGATGATGGCGGTCAGTTTGCGCAATGCAGCGCTCATCAAGCGTGCCTGAGCACCCACGGTGGAATCGCCGATGTCGCCTTCAAGCTCTTGGCGAGTGACGAGCGCAGCCACGGAGTCGATGACGATGACATCGAGCGCATTCGAGCGCACGAGTGTTTCGCAGATGCGCAGGGCTTCTTCGCCGGAACTCGGCTGCGAAACGAGCAGTTCATCCATTTTGACACCGAGACGACGGGCGTAGGCAGGGTCGAGCGCATGCTCCACGTCGATGAAAGCGGCGAGACCCCCGGTTTTTTGAGCTTGGGCGATGACAGTGAGAGTGAGCGTCGTTTTACCAGAGGATTCCGGGCCGTAAATCTCAACGACACGGCCGCGAGGAAAGCCGCCAGTGCCCAAGGCTTGGTCAATGAGCAGATTTCCGGTGGGGATGACACTGATGTCAGACTTCAGGCCTTCGCCACCCATGCGGAGGATGGCCCCTTCGCCATAGTCCTTTTGAATCTGCTGAATGGCGAGATCGAGATTGCGCCCGCGTGCTTCGGCGAGCTTGTCGGTTTTTGGGGTCGCTTCGGCGTTTTCTTTGGGTGCGCGGGCCATGATCGTGGATGTATGTGTGGTTATTAAAAGCTGTTCGGGCGAACAGAAAGCGCATTTCACGCAAGCCGTAAAGCACTTTCATGCGCCGGCCATGAATTATCCGCCACCAACGACTTCACAGATCCCCCAGTTGCTTCAGGCTGCCCAAGTAGCCGTTCATCATGCCAAGAATGCGATAGGCGACATAAAGAACCACGATGCCGTAGGCAAATTTGGGGATCCATTGTGAAGCACGCTGCACGGCTTCGCTCGCTTCAATGGTTTCAGCGGCAGCCCAGCGGTTCATTTCATTGTCCAAAGTGCCGGATTCCTCCGCCGTGGCGGTGCCGTGCACGAACACGAGCGGGAAGCCATGCACGTCTGCCATGGCACCGGCGATGGTTTCCCCAGCGGCAATGCGCTGCGCTGCATCCCGCGACGCACGCAGCAGCATGCCGCTATGCGAGGCGCCGCCGGCGAGGAGCATGCATTCCGTCATGCGCATCGAAGCGAGTAGGCAAGCATGAAACACCTGCGCAAAACGTGCCAGCGCCCAGTGCCTACGCACACTGCCAATGAGCGGAATGCGTCCCAGCCAGGCATCCACCACCGCTGATGCTGCTCCCAACCGTGACAGCCAGCGCCAAAGCAAAAACGATGACAACAGGATCAACCATAGAATCGCCAGCGGCATGAAAAGGCCGCCCAATGCGTAATTTTTACCCTCCATCGAGGCAGTGACCATCGTTGGCAGTTCTGGTAGCACAATACCCAGATGCGCAAGCACCAGCGGATAGATCATGGCACCGATCGCCTGCCGTACCGCAACGTCCCAGGCTTCGAAATAACGTGCCAGATGGATGAACGCATCACCGAGACGCCCACTGCGTTCACCGGCCTCGATCAACGCAAACTCCAAGGTTCCGGAGAACGCGCCACAGTGCGTGGTGAGCGATTCTGCGATGCTCTTTCCTTCGTCGAGACCTTGTTGCAGGCCTGACAACCACGATCTGCGCGCATGCGACGGCTTTTGATTCAGTAGTAGCTGGATGGAGCGGTCGAGATGGAAATCCGCGCCCACCAACTTCGCCAGTTCGCGATACAAGAGGGCTTTTTCGGAAAGTTTCATGAATGGGGGCAAAGTAACCTCACCACACCTTGTGCGGCGAGCCTAAACTTATTACTTCTCAGCAAGGTAGCATTGATTATCATGCACGCTGCGCATGCCACCACCCTCCGACAAAAACGAAACACCTGACCAGCGCTGGATGCACCTCGCGCTCGATCAAGCACAGCGCGGTTTCGGTTTGACCAGTCCAAACCCACCCGTGGGTGCGGTCATCGTCGCGCAGGGCAAAGTTATCGGGCAGGGATATCATCGTAAGGCAGGAGAAGCACATGCCGAGGTGGCAGCGATTCGGGATGCGCAGCAGTTCAATCCCAAGCTGCTGCCTGGAGCCACAATCTTCGTCACGCTCGAACCTTGCTGCACCCAAGGCCGCACACCACCCTGCACTGAGGCCATCAAAGCCGCAGGCATCAAACGCGTCGTGTTTGGCGCGCATGATCCCAATCCCAAGCACCAAAGCAAATGCCGCGATATCTTCCTGCTCGCAGGCATTGAGGTGACCGCAGGTGTGTTGGAGGCCGAGTGCAAAGCGATGATTCGGCCTTTCGCCAAATGGATCACCACCGGCATACCTTATGTGATCACAAAGGCGGGCCAGAGTCTCGACGGCCGTCTCACACGTCCAGCGGGCGAAAGCCAGTGGATCACCAACGATGCTGCGCGCGCGCATGGACGCAGGCTGCGTATGCGTGTGGATGCCATCATCGTCGGAGCCGAAACCATTCGGAAGGACAATCCACAGCTCACCTTACGCGACGGCAGTGCTGGCAGCGGCAAATTGCAGCCCTGGCGCGTGGTACTCACTCGCAGCGGTGAAATCCCGAAGCATTCGCATATTTTCACCGACGAATTCAAAGACCGCACGGTCATCATGCATGGTAAAGATTTGCCCGAAGTGCTCGCCGAGCTTGGCAAAATCAATGTTCTAACCGTGCTTATCGAAGGCGGCGGCATCATACTCGGCCAGGCTTTTCGCGAGAAGCTTGTCGATGAGGTCTATTGGTACATCGCACCACGTCTTTGTGGCGGTGGCCTACCTTCGCTCGCTGGACCGGCACTGCCAAACTCGATTGAGCTCGATCCAGTCATTGTCCGCCCCATTGGCGACAATGTGTTAATGCATGGATTTCCTGTGTGGAAGGACGAACCTTTACAGGTTTGAGGGTGCTAGACCGTCACCTTCTTCACAAAGCAAGCTTTCAGCCCAATCAAGACGCCTTCCATCCTGCAAGAGATCTCATGATCGCCCTCCACGAGGCGAATTGGCTTGGATTTCGTGCCGACTTTGAGGACGTCGGAAGAGCCTTTGAGTTTGATGTCTTTGATCATCGCTACGATGTCGCCATCAGCGAGAACATGGCCGTAAGCGTCTTTGACGACACGTTCGGCGTCCGGGGCATCCGGCGCTACTTCCTTCTGCCATTCGTGACCGCAGGTCATGCATTCAAAGCGCTCAGCGTGATCCAAAACATCGTTCATCTCACACATCGGACAGGCTGGGTTGCTCATAGGGCATGAGAAGACACGTGGGCGTCATGAAACTCAAGCGCTGAGTTGGATACCTCCATTTCAACGCATGAAGCGAGTGGTGAGTTTCGTTACAATGCGCCATGAAAATCCGCCTTCTGCTTCCCACCTACTTGTTCATCACATCTCTCTCATTCGCTGCTGATCTGCCCAAGATTCCGGCCAAACCGATCGCCGAAAAGAAAGAAGTGCTGTTCTCCGATAACATGAACGGCAGCGAACATGACAAACGCTGGCATCGCGTGGTGGACACGTTCGTTTTTGAAAAAGACGCGCTGAAGGGCACGCAAACTCGGGTGAAAGACATGCCTTCGAAGGATGGCAAGTCGATCATCACGGCACATGCCGCCGTGTATGGCTTGGAAGTGCCAACTAAAGACAGCGTGGTGGAAGTGAACATCCGCTTCGAGGGTTGCACGATGATTGACGTCGAGTTCGACGACCGCAAATACACCGGCTCTCACTACGGTCACCTCTGCCGTGCCCAGGTACGACTCGACAAGGTGACCATCATGGATGAGCGCGAAGGCAGCCAGAACGAAGTGATCAAGGCCATGAAAAAGGATCCAGCGAAGCAGGCCGAAGCCGCCAAGATGATGGTCGGCAAAAGCGCCACCTTTCCTGTGAAGTTGGAAGAGAACAAAGACTACACGCTCGTCGTTGAAACGGTGGGCGACGAAATGCGGGTCAGCATTGATGGCAAACCCGTCGCCTTCCTCAAGTCACCCGGTATCGGTCACGAAACCAAATCGAAAATCGAACTTGGCGTCGCCGGTCAGAGCGGCTGGTTCGACGGCATCACCGTCTGGAATGCCGAACCCGCCAAGTAAACGGATCTTCTTTACTCACGAAGCTCGGGGTGCAACACCTCGGGCTTTTTTAGGCTCATCATTACGCGATAAGCTAGCAGCACCGCGACGATGATTGCGAAAATCAGCGGATAGGTGATGTCCGACTTCACGATGATGTAATAGTGCAGCACACCGCCGATGGTGATGTAATAAGTAAGGCGGTGAAGCTGCGCCCAGCGCTGGCCGCCGAGCCTTTTGATCATCGCATTGGTCGAAGTGACTGCGAGCGGGATCATCAACGCGAAGCTGAACATGCCGATGGCGATGAAAGGTCGTTTGTACACGTCACCGATGACGGTTTGCAGTTGCCAGTCACGATCATAGGCCAGGTAAGTGAGCAAATGCGCCACGCCGTAAAAGAAAGCATACAAACCCAGCAGGCGACGCTGTTTGAGCAGCCAATTCCAGCCATAGATCTTGCGCAACGGCGTGACCATGAGCGTGATGACGAGGAAGACGAGCGTGAGTACGCCCGTGGCACGCGTGATGAACTCCACCGGGTTCGCGCCGAGTTTGCCACGCCAAGCATCAAGCAGAATGAGTAACGCAGGCAGCAGACCGTTGAAGACCACGAGCTGCCGGTGAAAACGGGTATCAGAACTGAAGGTCATGGTGAATCAAAAATCCTCCTTCAAGTCCATGCCCGCATACAGATGGGCCACCTGCTCCGCATAACCGTTGAACATCAGAGTCTCGCGCGAACCCACTTCACCGATGCGACGTTCGCGTGCTTGCGACCAACGCGGATGGTCCACGGTGGGATTCACATTGGAGTAGAAGCCATACTCTCCCGGATTAGCGAGGCTCCAGGTGGTAGGCGGCTCCCGATCCATGAGCGTGATCTTCACCACGGACTTGATGCTCTTGAAGCCATACTTCCAGGGCACCACGAGACGAATCGGCGCACCATTTTGATTCGGCAAAGTTTTGCCATACAAACCCGTGGCCAAGAGGGTGAGCGGATGCATCGCTTCATCGAGTCGCAATCCTTCGACATAAGGCAGGTCAATGCCCGCCGAGCCGGAGTCGGGCATCTGTTTGATGTCGTAATAGGTCTCGAAAGCCACATGCGTGGCCGCACTCGTCGGCTCGACCATGCTGAGCAGTTTCGATAGCGGAAACCCCACCCAAGGAATGACCATTGACCAACCTTCCACACAGCGGAAACGGTAGGTGCGCTCGACAGATTCAAACTTCAGCAGTTCCGCGAGATCAAAGGTGCGCGGCTTCTGCACCAGCCCACCGACTTGCACACTCCAAGGATCAGTGATGAAGTCTTTCGCTTTGGCTGCCACCTCGGACTTGTCCGTCGAAAATTCGTAGTAGTTGTTGTAGCCAGCGATCTCGGTGAACGAATTGAGCTTTTCATCCGCCGCGAGTGCCGTGCGCAGTGCAGGCTCGGCAACCGTCGTGATGGCCGCGCCATTATTCTTCACCTCGGGTCTTGGCGCAAAAGTACGATACAAGCCTGCCGTGGCGAGTGTGGACCCGGCCGAGATCGCCGACTTCATGAAGAAGCGGCGATTGAGGAAGGCTTCCTCTGGCGTGATCTCACTGGAGGGAATTTTAGGACTGCCGCTCATGGGTAACGAAGCATGGGATTCAGTGTGTGAGACGCAAGTGATAAGGTTATTCCAGCAACATGAATGCCAATTGCATGGTTGCGTCAGCTATCATCAACTCGCAGGCTGCTGCCACTCTCGCCATGTCACTTCTTGAACGTCTCTTTTCCATCGCACCCGTTCGCAAAGCCATCTGGCGGCTTTGGTATCCTTTTCTCACGCGCCGTTTGCGCGGTGAAGAGGTGCTGTTTCTTAACTATGCGTTTGAAACCGACCCACCCGTCGGTTTGCAGCTCGATCTTGAGGACGAACCCAACCGTGCCTGCATCCAACTCTATCATCATGTCGCCACGCAGATTGATCTGCGTGGCAAAGACGTGCTCGAAGTGAGTTGTGGTCACGGTGGCGGCGCTTCGTGGCTCACGCGCACGCTGCGGCCTGCGAGTTACACGGGCCTCGACCTCAATCCCACTGGCATTGCGTTTTGTCTGCAGCGTCATCGTGTTCCCGGCCTTAGTTTCGTTCAAGGCGATGCACAGCATCTCCCCTTCCCTGATAACTCGCTTGATGCCGTCATTAATGTCGAGGCCTCGCACTGCTATCCCGATTTTCCCGGCTTCCTCGCTGAAGTTACCCGCGTGTTGAAGCCAGGCGGTCACTTTCTGTATGCCGACTTCCGCTTCCGCGATGGCTTCGCCGAATGGGAAAACGCCATCGCCAGCGCACCGCTGAAAATCGTGCAGACACGCGACATCCGCATGGAGGTTTTGCATGGCATGGACTGCAATGCCATTCGTAGCGAGAAGCTCATCTGCGAGCGTTTGCCAACGTTTCTGCATTCACTCGGTCGCGACTTCGCGGGTCTGCCTGGATCACGCGTGTACGAGGCGCTGAAATCTCACGAGCTTTCCTACCGCTCTTGGTGTTTCCGCAAAGACTGAACCCCGTGCTCTCACGGACCAATGGCAAACCAGTTGAACTCAACTGCGTAAACCCGCGTATTGGCCCAGGTGGTAATGAATGCTTGGAATCCTGACTCAGTGATGTTATCCGCTTTGATGCTGATGCGGGAACTGTCACGCTGATCCATGTCAAAACCCGTCAGACCAATCTGCACGACGGGTGTCGAGAGAAACGGCGAATCAAACACAACCCAAACAGCAAAAGTGCGGATATCCTCCTCGGCGGCGGGTTCAATGTCCGCAAGGCTCCATCCCTCCGTGAGCACACTGAGGGCAACATTAGACGAAAGGACTTTCCAGGGGACAGAGGATGAATACATGGGTGATTTACATTCATAGAGCAGCATCCGGGCCGATCACGTCGAATGTTCTAAAGATGCAAATTCAGGTGTGGCACGCTGTGTATGTTGGCGGAGCGAGTGGCGGATCTCTTTTTGTCAGCAGGTGTTCCGCTTGGTATTTCCTGCTTGAGATTCTATTTTCGAACCACACGTTGCTATCACCGACCACAGGGACGGTCCAAACTTAGCAATCCTACATATCCATGAAGACGCGCTCATACCTCTGCCTAGCCCTGCTCACCTTCTCACCTGCGTTCGTTCACGCGCAGAAAGACGACGCCAAACCTGACCCCATTGTCTCATCACTCGGAGCCACCGGTGCTCAAGCCGTACTCTCCACTTTCTTCGCCATCGCCCAACTGGCTGATCTCTACGGTGCCAAAGCCTACGACAAGGAGAAAGCCACCCAACTAGCCGGCATGTTTGCCGGCACCACGGAAAGCGCCAAGGAAAGCCTGACCGACCTCATTGCTAGCGATAAGCTCTCCAAGGAAGACAACGCCGGTATTCAGGAGATGGTGGTGATCAACGACCTACTGGGCAAGATGGCCAATGGTATTCAAGGATTCATCGCCGACCCGAGTGAAGCCAATGAAGCCACATATCAGAAAAACCGCGAGAAAGCATGGAAGGCGATCTCGAAGTTTCTGAATATTGAGGACAAGTAACCCGCGAGTTCTGCACACGTGCTCATGAAAGGTTCATGAGCACGTTCGTGGGTCACTTTGCTTTGAAAAAGCCGCGCTGCTTGTCGCTGACGGGCATCCCGAGTTTTTCCATCACCTTGAGCATGTCCTCCCACACGGCGCGTTTGGCATCCATGCCGCCGTTTATCTTCTCCTCACGCAGGATATAGGACGGATGGTAGGTGACCATCGTGGAAATGCCGCTGGTGCTGTGAAACCGGCCACGCAGACCACCCACGGAGCCGGGAATGCCGAGCCCTTCCGCGGCTGTGGCTCCCAGCGCGACAATGACCTGCGGCTTGATCAAATCGATCTCGGTAAGCACAAAGGCCAGGCACGCACGCATCTCCTCGGCGGTTGGTTTGCGATTGCCGCTGCCTTGATTTTCCATCGCGGGACGGAATTTGCAAATGTTGCTGATGTACACCTGCGAGCGGTCGAGCCCCATTGCCTTGATAATACCAGTAAGCTTCTGTCCGGCGGGACCGACGAATGGTTCACGCAGTTTTTCCTCCTCTGCACCAGGTGCTTCGCCGATAAACATCAACGATGCATGCGGATCGCCTACAGCGAAGACCATCGTTTGCCGCAAGCTTTCCAAAGCACGTGCCGGCTCCCACGTTTCGGCCAGCAATCGTAGCGCCGCGAGTTTTTCTTCGATGGTGTCACCCATGACTTCGATCAACTCAGCTTTCTTCGTCTCTAGCGGCGGATTTTCGAGAATGCGGCGTGCTGCGGGCGCAGATTCGACCGCAATTGGCTTTAGCGGCTCCGACTCACGAGCGCTAGGCTTACGGCTGAGTCCCTGAACTTTCGCCAACGCGCCCGGCCGTAGCGCAATGTGCGTTGCACCTAAAAGCTGGCGCTGCTGCAGGTGTTGCTTGAGGAGATTCGAGGCGGCGGACATGATGGGAGAATGGCGAATGACGCATGAATGTCGAATGCTGAGATGGTTATGCCCGCGCCGCACGGCGGCGAGTTTTACCCCTTGCATTTTGTGTCGGAGTCCTAGTGTCCGTATTAATCATCCAATCACGCTATGAACCGAATCTTCACTCTCTTGGTCAGTGCGCTACTCATCTTAGTCACATGTGCCGCTGGGGCCGACAAGTCTAAATCGCCGAAGTCGCCCAAGCTGCCGGAATACCCGAAGCAGCAGAATATCAACGTTGCTCTCAAGCACCTCGCCAAGGCACAGGAACTCGCCAAAGGCTCTGGCAAGGAGGTTGCCGATGCCATCATCTGGCTCAAAAAAGCCGAGATCCAGTTGTCGAAGGACAAAGGCAACAAACACGGCTCCTTCAAGGAAAGCGCCCACCGTCTCACCGGCCAGGCTGCCAAGGATCTAGAGAACGGCCTCTCTGACAAGGCCCTCAACAACATTGAGGAAGCCATCAAGGCCACCCACAAGGCTGGCAAGGCCGGAGAAGACTGAGTTTCATCACACCCGGCGGCTCAGCCGCATGTCCATCCACACGGCGAGAATCAGCACAACGCCACGGGCGATGAATTTGCGCTCCGGCGGCACGGACATGAGCGTCATGCCATTCAAGAGGCAGGCGATGATCAACGCACCGAGCAGTACCCCCAGCACAGTGCCGCGTCCGCCACGCAGACTGACACCGCCGATGACGCAGGCGGCGACGGCGTCGAGTTCCATCAAATCACCGACCGTGGTCGTTGAGGAACCCGCATACGCAGTCTGCATGAAACCAGTGATGGCCACGATGGCTCCCATGCCGCTGTAAGCTGCGATGACGGTGCGTTTCATCGGCACACCGGAGACGAACGCGGCCTCCGTGTTGCCGCCGACGGCATACAAGTGCCGTCCGAGGCTGGTGTGCTGGGTAACCGTGTAAACAATCATCGTCACGCCACCTAGAACGAGGGAGGGCAGCGGAATGCCGCGAAACTGGCCAGTGACGAGCACAAACAACGCGATGGCTTGCGCTGTGATGAACAGGCGCATGAAAGCCATCTCCTTACTGTCCACGGCGAATCCATGCTCGATGCGGCGTTTGCGAGCACTCAGTGTGGTGAAGATCAAAGCGAGCACGAGTACAGCTGCGAGCAGCCAACCGAGGTGCACTGGCAGGTAATAAGTTGTGAGCAGCGAATAAAGATTACTTTGCCCACCGGGGGCCACAGGCACGGTAGCATTATCTATCACGAGCCAGAACAGGCCTTTGAAGATCAGTAGCGCTCCCAAAGTGACGATGAACGACGGCATGCGCTCGCAGACGATGAACGCACCCATCGCCATCCAGATGATCACACCGCACAGTAATCCCAGCCCAAGCGCGGCGGGTGCGGGCAGGTGATGATGAAACACCAGCACGCTCGCAATGCCGCCGAGCAGGCCCACACCACTGCCTGCGGACAAATCAATGTGTCCCGGCAGCAGGATGAGCAGCATGCCCATCGCCAGCGTGGCGGTGATCGAAAGCTCTGTCACTAGCATCGACAAATTGCGTGCGCCGAGGAACGCTGGCTCTTTGAAAGCAAAGAACGCGCAGATCGCGAGCAGCGCGATGGCAATGGGGAGTTCGCGGAAGCGGAAATTCACGAGAAAAGCTCAGTTTTGTGATCCCAGAATGATACCGAGGATGATCAAACCAATCACGATGGCGATAGTGATCTTCACCCAGCTCAGCGGGTATTCGCCGCCGATCTTACCGGTAGCACCGTTGACGGCGACTTGATACGACTTGGTGCCATAGGTATAGGTAAGCAGCCACACGGGAAGCAGCACATGCTTGAAGGTCTGCGCACTGTACTCGGGGGCGATTTGAAGGTTGCGATGCGTGTCGCCCGGAATTTGGGAGGTGCATTGCTGGCGCAGCAGATTGTCCATGCGGTTGCGAGAGTCCTGCGCGGCTTCTATCAGATCAATTTGATACTGTTCGACAACCCAACCTGTAAGATAACCCGGATCGTAGGGCAGCATGTCGGTCGTGGTGGGGAACGGCTGGAGTTTTTCCAGTAAGTTCGCGTGTACACCTTTGGAGGCAGGCACGAGCACATCATCAAAGTCGCTGCTCACATGACCCGATGCATGTTCCCAGCGCGTGTGCTGCGTGCGGTTCCCTTTGCTGTCGGTGGTATAATAATGGTAGCCGGCCTCCGCCTCCCACGGGCACTCCGCATGCGCATCAAACGTCCAGAACGGCAGATACAGGCCATGCAGCGTGTCCGTGAGCGCCTTCTGGCCGAGTGCATTCGGCGCCCAAAAGTGGCTGCCATACCAGCGGCGGATGTCTTCGCGCACTTGGCTCTCAGCAATCTTGAATGGAAGCTGGCTGCCAGGCCGGATTGGTGAGCCGACATCATCCATGGCCAACATCGCGGGAGAACCGCAAAAATCGCAGTTCTGTGCCACGCGTTTTTCATCGAAGACCGAGATCGCATGGCAACTCTTACATTTGACCGTCTTGCGCACCGCCGCCCAACCGCGCTGATCATCGGGAATGGCGCGCAGAGCACTGACGAGATCATTCTCCTCCACCAGCGTGCCATCGGTGCTCAATTCGGCGGGAGAAACGGTGCTACAGTAAGGACAGACGAGCGCGTGCTTTGACGGCGTCCACACAGCTTCAGCGCCGCACGCGGGGCAGGCAAACTTGGAGATAGCAGTAACTTCGGACATAGGAACAGGCAGGGTGGCAGTTACGCACGATTAACCGGATAAACTTGAAGCCTGTCCATTCCAAAAAACAACGCAATGCATTTTGACTTGTCTTCCGCTTGCGGGCCTACCCAAAATGTCACCATGAGACTCCACCATCTGCTATCAGCCATTCTCCTTGCTCTCGTGGCCAACGCATCTGCCGCCACCGTCAAAGACCGTGAGGGCGCAGTGCGTGAGGATAAGGCGAAGCTTGAAAACGATACGCGCTGGAACTGGAACGATATCGACAGCGGTTTCCGTCTCGCCAAAACAACCGGCAAACCACTGCTCGTGGTGCTGCGCTGCGTGCCGTGCATGTCCTGCGCTGGCATCGACGCCAGCGTGTTGCAGGAACCGGAGCTCGTGCCACTGCTGGACCAGTTTGTGTGTGTCCGCGTCATCAACGCCAACGCGCTCGACCTCTCCCGTTTCCAGTTTGATTACGATCTTTCCTTCTCCGCGATCATGTTCAATGGCGACGGCACGATCTATGGCCGCTACGGCTCATGGCGGCATCAAAAAGACCCGCTGAACAAAACAACGGCCAGTTTCAAAAAAGCTCTCGCTGCCGCTTTCGCGATTCATCAAGGCTATACTGGCAACAAAGCCGCTCTCACCGGCAAACAGGGAGGACCCACGCCCTATCAGACTCCCGTCGAGTTCCCCACGCTCGCCGCGAAGTATCAGAGTAAACTCGATTGGAACGGCAAGGTCGTCGCGAGTTGTGTTCATTGCCACATGGTCGGAGATGCGTTCCGCGCGCATTATCGCAACCTGAACAAGCCCGTGCCGGTCGAGTGGATCTATCCACAGCCTTCCATCGAAACACTCGGCATCACGCTCGTCACCGATGAGATCGCCAAAGTGGAAGCCGTCACCCCTGACTCACCGGCGGCCAAGGCAGGTGTACAAACCGGCGATAGTTTTATGTCGCTCAACCAGCAACCGCTCGTCTCTATCGCCGATGTGAGCTGGGTGCTGCATCGCTCACCGGAGTCCGGCGAATTGCCAGCCATGATTCAGCGCAACGGAAAAAATTCTGCCATCACACTCGAACTACCCGCCGGTTGGCGCTTGAAGTCAGACATCGGCAAGCGCGTAGGCACCTGGCCCATGCGCGCCATGGCCTTCGGTGGCATGAAAATGGATGACATCGAGGATGCCGAGCGCGGCACTCTCGGCCTCGGCAAGGACCAAATGGCCCTGCGCATCTTCCACGTCGGCCAATATGGTGAACATGCAGTAGCGAAAAAGGCTGGTTTCCAAAAAGACGACATCCTCGTTGAAGTGGGCGACCTGAAACAACGCATCACAGAAAGCGCCATCATCGGTCACCTGCTGCAAGAACACCTTCCCGGCGAACAACTTCCCGCCGTCGTATTACGAGGCGGAAAGCGGTTGGAGTTAAAGCTCCCGCAGCAGTGATGGAGGACATCACAGGGTATGATTTGAAGCAAGTCTCACTGCGCTAAGAACTCGTCCAGCGCCGCTTTGGTAATGCGGTACTGAGTGCCGATCTTTTTGGCTTTGATTTGGCCACCTTCGATGCTGGAAATGACATCGGCCTCAGTGACACCGAGCGATTGGGCGACTTGCGCTGGCGTGAGTATATCAACGGCTGGAGCGGCGGTAGGCAGCGGCGGCGGCGTGGCAGCAGCAGGCTGATTCGGATTGAAGACACCCTGCGCCATCATGTTCTGCGCCATGCCAAAGCCCATCGCGATCTCTGCGGCGGCTCCGGCGGGTCCGCCGCCACCTTTGGCCATGCCTTCAGCCATCTGGAACTTCACATAGTCGTTCAAGTTGCCGACGGCGCTCATGCTGCTGCGCTTGTCGATGGCAGCTTCGACTTCTGGCGGCACGCTGGCGTTTTCGAGAATGAAGCTGGCGATTTCGATGCCGTATTTCCCCTGCGTGATGGGATTGATGATCGGCAGTAGCGCATCACCCAGCTCTGAGTAGCGGGTGGCGAGATCGAGCACTGGCACCTTCGCGGTGGCAAGCGCGTCGGTGAACACACTGATGATGCGGCTGCGCATCGTATCAGCGAATTCATCAAGCCGGAAATGATGATCAGAACCGGCGACTTCTTTGAGGAAGAGCTTGGGATCAGTGATCTTGAAATCAAAGGTGCCAAATGCACGCACCCGGACGATGCCAAAATCTTGGTCGCGCATCATGATGGGATTACTGGTGCCCCATTTGTTGCCGGTGAAGAGGCGGGTGGTGACAAAATACACGTCCGCTTTGAAGGGAGACTCGAAGCCGTACTTCCACCCTTTGAGTGTAGAGAGGATCGGGATGTTGTCCGTGCTCAGCGTGTGCTGACCGGGGCCGAAGGTGTCGCCGAACTGACCGAGATAGACAAATTGAGCGACCTGCGACTCGCGCACGATGAGCTGTGCACCACGTTTGATTTCCTTGTCCTCGTCCGGAAAGCACCAAGCAAGTGTGTCGCGTGAGTCGTCCGTCCACTGGATGATTTCCAGAAACTGTCCTTTGAGGTAATCCATCAGGCCCATAATCGTGTGTGTTTGAGTGTTGGTGTTTTTCGAAGCGAACTGAGTGTAGATAAAGCCGAAGGCTTTGGCGAGTGCAATTCTTGGCACGGCTTTGTAAGCCATCTCTTATCCTTGAAGAATGCTTTGCTGATTGATTCCGCCGCGTGCTGGGTAACATCCACGCCTCGTATGTCTATCGCCACCAGCCTCCAAGCCGCCGCCGACTCCGGTCAGCTCCTTACTGCCAGTCACGACAATATCCGCGCACTGCTCGCCGCCAGCGACAATCCGCTGTATCGCGCCAGCATCGAGGAACTCGCCTCTGCTGGCGAGTGGGCAGAGCTGAATGACCGCTTCTTTCAGGCTCTGAAATTCGGCACCGGTGGCCTGCGTGGCCGAACGATCGGCAAAGTGGTGACGAAAGCCGAACGCGGCAGCGCTGCTGAGGGCGAACGTCCAGAACATCCCTGTGTCGGCACCAACGCGATGAATTTTTACAACGTGAGCCGCGCCACCCGTGGCCTGGTGACTTACATCAAAAATTATCGCGCCAACGCCAAGCTTACCGGCAAACCAAGCGTCGTATTCGCCCACGACACCCGGCATTTCTCTCCGGAGTTCGCAAAATTCTGCGCGAAGATCGCGATGGATCACGGCGCAAACGTCTATCTCTTCGATGGTTGCCGTGCCACGCCAGAAATGTCCTTTGCGGTGCGGCAGCTCCGTGCCGACGCCGGCGTGATGCTCACTGCCTCGCACAACCCTGCGCATGACAATGGCTACAAGGTGAATTTCAACGACGGTGCCGGCATCGTCGAGCCGCATGCCACCGGCATCATCAAGGAAGTAAATGCTATTAAAGGAGAAGAATATGTCTCCCTGCCTGAGGCCCAGCGCGGCAAGCTCACCACGCTCGGCAACGAAATGGATCAAAAGTATCTCGCCCGTGTCGAAACCATGATGCTGCAACCTGAACTGCTGCAGAAGGAAGAGGCGAAGAAGCTCAAGATCGTCTTTACGGCGCTGCACGGCACTGGTGGCGTTCTGGTGCCCGTGCTGCTGAAAAAACTTGGCTTTAATTTCCTCACCGTACCTGAGCAGGACGTGCGGGATGGTCGTTTCCCCACGGTGAAGTCGCCGAACCCGGAAAACGCACCAGCTTTGAAGATGGCGGTCGATCTGGCCAACAAGGAAGGCGCGAACATCGTCATCGGCACCGATCCCGATTGTGACCGCATGGGCGTGGGTGTGCGCGATGCCAAAGGTGAAATGGTATTGCTCACCGGAAATCAAGTCGGCTCGCTCATGGCTTGGTATCGCCTTAAGACGATGTTTGAACTCGGAATTCTCACCGAGGCCAACAAGAGCCATGCCGTGCTTTTGAAAACCTATGTCACCAGCCCGCTTCAGGACGCCATCGCTGCAAAATTTGGCGTCGGCTGCGTGAACACACTCACCGGTTTCAAATGGATCAGTTCGAAGTTGGCAAAATACGAAGCAGCATTGCCTAACGATGTTTTGAACCGCTACCGTGACCTCAACGCCGCTGATAGCCGTGCGGCTCGACTCAAGCACAGCAAGTTCCTCGTCTTCGGCGGTGAGGAAAGTTACGGCTACATGGGCGATGACTTCAGCCGTGACAAAGATGGCAACGGTGCCGTAGTCATGTTTGCCGAACTTGCTGCCTACGCCGCCAGCCGTGGCCTGACCGTGGTCGGGCTGCTTGATGAAGTGTATGCGGAGATTGGTTATTTCCTCGAAGTTAACCAGAGCAAGGTCTTTGAAGGTGCCGCTGGTGCCGCGCAGATCGCCAAACTCGCCGACAGCTACGGTTCCAATCCACCGAAGGAGGTCGATGGCTCCACCGTGGTTAACGTGCGCGATTTCCGCAAAGACGAGATCAAAGACGAAGAGGGAGACGTCGTCTCGAAGGAAAAAATGCTCTTCGTCGATCTTGCTGATGGCCGCAGCTTTGCTGTACGCCCTTCCGGCACAGAACCGAAAATCAAATATTACATGTTCGGCCGCAGCGTTCCCACCGCAGGCCAGAAACTCAGTCTCGATGAACTCAACGCCGCCAAAATCAAAGTCACAGACAGCCTGACCAGCATGTGGTCCTGGCTTGAGAAGGATATTGATCTCAGGTTGGCATGATCTGAATCAGACCGGCAAATATTCTGACGTGCACGCGGCACACGACAATGCGGCTGAACAAACTTCAGCCGCATTCGTCTATTCTCCATCAACCTCAATCTGCCCCGGATAGCCGGAAAATGCGGCTTGAAGTAGTCGGAAATTTAAGAACTATTAACAAATATGAACACTCAACCCCTTCTCGCGAGTCTGTGCGCCACATTTGGCATCGCATCTATGGCTGCGGCCCAAACACAGCAACGCTACTATCCACAGCCACAAGGGGGTTACCCACAG
>Ga0209086_10000614_pt1 | contig 30777 bp, 24 predicted proteins | sample M_130207_XF_Meta_FD_187312 | JGI IMG/M metagenome (GOLD analysis project Ga0209086, IMG submission 187312) | Freshwater microbial communities from Lake Montjoie, Canada to study carbon cycling - M_130207_XF_MetaG (SPAdes) (version 2) | ecosystem: Environmental > Aquatic > Freshwater > Lake... | reverse complement strand
GGCCGTGGAAATGACGGGCCGTGGAAATCGAGGAAAACCAAAAAACGGTTTCCCTCGCTTCCCACCGCCCTTGGAAATCGCTCCGCGATTCCCACATTTCCACCGCCTCGGCGACGAGTCCCTTGTTTCCGAAATCAAACCGCTACCACCGACTCGTGGAAAGGAGCCCTTACTTGGTCCCGGTTATCCCGGCCTCCCCTCTAGGCTCATCTTTCAATTGGAATGTGCTTGTCCAGACAAGGACAAATTGTCCAGCCGGTGAGAGCCCAACAGACTCAACAACAGACTCAGGCCTCGTAACTTGGGAGGCACCGTGGCGCGAAAGCAAGACGGTGGAGCCCTCCGACAACATGCTCAGAAAGGAGTATGCGCGACCCACCAGGTTGCAATATAAAATAGATGTGGAATCGGTCGACCACTCTTTCGATGGTAAAAATAGATTCGTCCGTATTGGTCGGCCGCCTTCCGGTCGGCGGAAACATTGCGGATAAATGGATCTTTGAGGAAGCGATTCAGTCGTTTTCGGTCGAATTCCAACAATGACCCGTTCATAAATCCGCCCTCCAGTTCTCCCAAGGCTAGCGTCGAGACGCCAATCCACCCCGCCGATTCAATCTCACGGCCCATCGCCAAATCACCTCGCCACACGGCGATATAGGCTCTCGTGTCCCGGCACAATTCGCTCAACTCCACATCTCGGGCTCGATCTCTCGAAAAGGGGGCGGTGTTTCCGTTCGAACTCTTCAACCTATTCTTCGGTAGAATCGCCGTCATTCTTCGCCGCCAGCCCATTCGAGAAAGGTGCCGCCGGAGTCAACTGTTCCCGCAAAACCGCAATCACCGTCTCATCCAAGGTGGCCAGACACAACTCGCTCTCTTTCGCCAGCGTTTCCGCCAATTCCTTGGAAACATTCTGCACCGTGAGTTCGATCGTGTCCGTCATGCTCCCTAGTTGATCAGTAGTGCCTCCGTCCAACTTAAGAACTCGAACCCCGCAAACCGAACGTCCGCCGTCAGCACCCCCAACTCCTTCGGAGCCAGCTTCGTCAACCGCAAAACCGCCTCCCCCTCACTCCGGCCCGGCACCACAACATGAGTCACCGCCTCCCGCACTGTCCAGCCCGCCGGAACATTCCACTTCACCTCGAACGTCTGTGCCACCGCAGTATGGTTCATCAACCGCAATGCCACCGTCCCCTCCGCTGTTGCATACGGATAGATGCGAGCCCAACTCTCATCCACCGCATAATTAGCGTGGGGCAGGGGAGTCAACTCCCCTAACAAAGCTGCCCGCCGCCGCAACTCCGTCCGCATCCGCTCCACCCGCGCTCCGTCGTACCGAAACATCGGCAGCACATGCTGATTAATCAACCAAGGATTTCCCCCCAGCTTCTCCAGCAGCTTCAAACAATATAAGTACCCCTCGTCTTCCCCTACAAAATTCCGATTCTGCAAACAATAATCGTCCGTCCCCGAAGGCGTAAAAGAGTCCCCTACAAAGAAAATCTTCTCTCCCGACTCCCGCTCAATTGAAAGCCCGCCATGATACAACGTCTGTCCTGGGAAAAAATAACTCGCCATTTTAAATTCCCGCCACTCCCAACTCTCCGCCTCACCCTTTGTCTCCCCCGTAATCGGGTTCGTCGTCAAGCAAGGCATCCGATACCGATCCGGATGCTCTACGATGTCTTGTATCTTACTGCTATAGATCACTTTCGCCCCAAACCGCTTGGCCACTCTCGTCGCGAAGTCGGTATGGTCGTCGTGATAATGCGTAATCCATAGCCCTTCTAAATTCTTAAACCGTCCCGCTGCCTGTAACTCCTCCAGCTTCTCCACGATCAGCGGATACCCCGCATCCAGCAGAAACGCCGCCCCCGTCGGCGAAACGAGCAACCTCGAATTCCCTATCGCGATAATCCACCCCGGCAAGTCTCGCTCTTCGGACATCGGCATCGGTACCGAAGGCGCCCGCCCCATCGCCAACTTCGCCCGCGTCTGCCAACTCTCCTCCCCCCAATACCACCGCAGCGCGTCCGTCGAAAAATGACTATCCAGCAGCCGCTGCAGCCGATCAATCAACAGCGCAATCTCCTTTTGGGGCTCCTCAATCGCCGGCCCCCGGTTCGGAATCAATCGATCCGGCTTCTCCCCCGCGACTAACCGCAAACTCGCAATCAGTTGCCCGGCCCGCGCCGCAAACCCATGATAGCCACGAGTCTTCGTCTCCGGCACTCCACTCTGCAAACTGTAAAGATCCAACAGCCGCCCTCCGGAATAAATCAAATCCCCCGTCGCAATCACTCGCTTCCCCTTTTGCTCAAACAGATAGGAAACCGCCCCCGGTGAATACCCCGGCGTCGCCAACACGCGGATCTTCGTCCCCCCAAACTCCAACAAATCGCCCCCCTGCACCGTCCGCTCAATCGCCCGCGGCCCCACCGCCACCTTCGTCGACTTCTGCGCATAATCATGGAAGCGAAGCTGCGAAAACAATCGCCAAAACTTCGTCGGGTCTTCCAGCGCCGCCGCTTCCCCAGCCGGAACAATCAGCGCCCCGCCCGCCGGCAACACATCCCGACGAGTCGAAGTCACCAGCACATGTGCCGCCGTCCCCGAATAAATCGCGACGTCCCCCGGAAGCAAAATACTGTTCAAAGCCAGCGCGGTAAGTAAAATCATGCCAGTTTCCAGGGCTTCCGATACTTCCGCGTCACCATTTGGTTCGCCTTCGCATCACCCACAATCTGCTCCTTCGCATCATCCCAAGTAATCCGCCGACCCGTCCGATAAGCGATATTCCCCAACAACCCGGCCTTAGTTAACTTATGGCCATACTCAATATCGCAAGTGGTCAGCTTGCGCGACTTCACAGAATCCAGGAACTCCCGAATATGCCCCGGCGAATCCGGAATCGTCGGCGCCGGCCGCTTGAAATCCAGCACCGGCTTGCCCTTCACAAACACCTGATGCGTCCCGTAATCGACAAACAAACTCCCCGCCGAACCCTGAAACACGCACCCAATCCCCTTATCCTCAAACCCCGCCGGAGCCATCGGATTCAGCCCCCAAGTCAGATTCATCCCCGGATACTCATACACCAAATCCAGAAAATTCGGCGTCTCCGCGTTGTCGTCGGTGATCTCCCGCCGGCCCGTCGCCACCACCGATTTCGGCGCCGTCAAATCCAGCGCCCAGTACGCCACATCCGTAATATGACACCAAAAGTCAATAAACATGCCCCCTGAGTAGTCCCAGAAGTAGCGATAATTGAAGTGCGCCCGATTCGGATTGTACGCCCGCTGCGGCGCCGGACCCAGCCACGTCGCATAGTCAAAACCCGCCGGCGGCGCCGCATCCGTCGGCGTCCCCAGACCCTTCGTCTCCGACGTCTTCCAAATGTTGACGTGTTGAACCTTCCCAATCACCCCGGACCGAATCAACTCCACCGCCCGCCGATAATTCGGCAAATCGTTGTGAATATGATTTCCCATTTGCGTCACGCGCTGGTGCTTTCGCGCCGCCGTCACCATCGCCCGACCCTCCCCGATCGAGTAACTCAGTGGCTTCTCCACGAATACGTCCTTACCCGCCGCGCATGCCTGCACCGTCGGCATCGCATGCCAATGGTCCGGAGTCGCAATGCACACCGCGTCAATCGACTTATCGTCGAGCAACTTACGAAAATCTTTGTAAGTCTTCGGCTCCGTCCCTCGGCTCTCTTTCACGATCCCCATTGCCCGGGACAAATACGTGTCATCCAAATCGCATAGCGCGGCAACATTCATATCCGGATGCTTCAGAAAGCCGCGCAACCGGTTGGTCCCCATGTTCCCAACCCCGATAAAGCCGACGTTGATGCGATCGTTAGGCGCCGCCAAAGCGGCCCCGGAGAGTGCGAAAAAAGTTCGACGAGTCAGGTTCACAACGACAAGTGTAATCCAAACTTCATTTCCATCGGCTATGCTGTTATCGAAATGAGAGTCCTCTTCCTCTTCGCTCTTTCCCTCTCCCCCGCCTTCGCGCAAGGCTCGTTCAGCACCCTCCGCGGCCTCGTCACCGATTCTACCGGTGCCGTTGTCCCCGCCGCCAAGATAACGCTCAAAGAACCCGCCACCGGCGTCCTCGTTCGCGAAATCCCCGCCGACGCCCAAGGTGCCTTCGAAATCCCCGGCCTCCGCGCCGGAACCTACTCCCTCAACTGCTCCGCCCCGGGCTTCTCCGTCTTTACTGCAAACCAAATCGCTCTCGCCAGCGGCCAACTCCGCCGCCTGGATGTCCAGCTCGCCGTAGCCGATTCCACCCAGACCGTTAACGTCACCGCCGGCGTCGCTCTCATCAACACCGAAACCGGCGCCATCTCCGGCTCCTACGACGCCAAAAAACACGCCGACGTCCCCCTCGTCGATGCCTACCCCTCCCCCAGCGCCATGCTCACCGTCATTCCCGGCTTCCAGGGCGGCTCCGGAGGCCTCGGCGGAGTCCGCGCTAACGGCCAAGGCCTCGGACAAATCATCGTCGCCATCGACGGCATCAACAACGATACCGCCGGCCAAGTCGTCAACTCCGAACAGTACGAAGAAGTTAACGCCACCGTCGTCAACGCCCCCGCCGAATCCTCCCGCATCGCCAGCGTCCAACTCATCACCAAACGCGGCGCCAACGCCTTCCACGGCATCGCTTACTACAAATTCTTCAGCTCCGCTTTCAACGCCCGCAGCTTCTTCGCGCCCCGTCGCACCCCCTACCTCCAACACGAATGGGACCTCGAACTCGGCGGCGCCATCATCAAAAATAAAACCTTCTTCTACGCCAGTTGGTTCTCCCAACGCATCCCCCTCGGCTCCTTTTCCACCGCCACCGTCCCCACCGCGGCCTTCCGCAACGGCACCTTCGCCAACGCCATCCGCGACCCCCAAACCAACCAACCCTTCCCCAGCAACCAAATCCCCGCCTCTCGTGTCAGCCCCGTCTCTGCCAAAATCCAGGATAAGTATTACCCCCTCCCCACCTCTCTCGCCACCGCCAACAACCTCGCCTTCGAAGTCCCCTTCCCATCCGACCTCTTCCGCGGCGACTGGCTCTTCTGGCGCCTCGATCATAACTTCTCCTCAAACAATAGCGCCGACGTCCGCTGGACCCAACGCAAAACCCCCTATGTCCTCAGCAGTGGCCTCCCCGGTCAGTTCTGGACCCGGAAACGCGACCACCAACAATGGGTCGCCTCCGATACCCACATCTTCTCCCCCTCACTCATCAACACCCTCCAATTCGGCCTCTCCACTGACTTCATCATCGACGGCGACACCGTCTCCGGCCGCACCCCCCTCGACGGCTCCCAAGTCCTCACCGAAATCGGCCTTCTCGGCTCCAATCCTTCCGGCTTCAAGGGCCAGGGCTTTCCCTCCATCTCCGTCACCGGCCTCACCGGCCTCTCCCTCCAGCCCGGCGGCATCGTCAACGATAACAGCGCTTACACCATCAACCAATCCATCACCAAAACTGCCGGCAAGCACGTCTGGAAGTCCGGCGCCACCGTCCAATGGCAGCGCCTCTTCGCCGGCGAAATCCCCAATTACGGATCCGTCTCCTTCGATGGCACCCTCTCCGGAGCCCCCTACGCCGACTTCCTTCTCGGCTTCCCCCGCTCCTCTTCCCGCACCAACCCCATCGCCAATCGCCGCCAAAACGCCACCGAAATCGGCTTCTTCTCCCAAGACACGTTCAAAGTCACCAACCGTCTAACCCTCGAATACGGCCTCCGTTGGGATTATTACACCTCTCCCGTCTACGCCGATGGCCTCATGTACAACTTCGATCGCGCCACCGGCGGCATCATCGTTCCCCAAGCTGCGCTCGCCAAAATCAGCCCCCTCTACCCCAAAAACATTTCCATCTCCGCCGGTGATCCCCAGCCCACCCCTAGCAAATCCAACTTCCGACCCCGCTTCAGCGCCGCCTATCGCATCACTCCCAAATTCGTTATTCGCGGCGGCTACGGCATGTTCACCGAACGCATCGCCCTCTTCCAACGTGTCAGCGGCGGCGGACCCTTCCAAATCGCCGAAACCTACCAAAATCAAGCCGGCCAAACCCAAGGCCTCATCTCCTTCCCAAATCCTTACCCCGCCAGCCTCGCCGCCGCCACCGTCGCCAGCCAAAGTGTCGTCAGTTTTCCCAAACAAACCACAAACGGTATCCTCCACCAATACAATCTCAGCCTCGAACGGGAAATCCTCGGCTTCGGTCTCCGTGGCTCCTACGTCGGCTCCCTCGGTCGCGGCCTCAACTACTCTCTCAACGCCAACCAACCCGAACCCAGTCTCATCGCCTTCAACGTTAACCGCCGCCCCTTCCCAAATCTCGTCGGCGTCACCGACTTCCGCGCCGATGGCAGCTCCTACTACCAGTCTGCCCAAGTGGAAGCTAAACGCCGCCTCGGCGATTTTCAGGTCGATTTCAACTACTCGTACCAAGTCAACAAAAGCAACTATTTCAACGTCGAAAACCCTTACAGCGTCCTCGACAAATGGGCCAACGAAGCCAATACCCGGCGCCACTACGCCGTCGGCTCCGTCGTCTGGACGGCCCCCGTCGGCCGCGGTAAGCGCCTCCTCGGCAGCGCCCCCAAGGTCGTCGATATGGCCATCGGCCAGTGGCAGTTCTATTGGCTCAGCTACGTCGCTTCCGGCCTCTTCTTCTCCCCCTCTTACTCCGGCGCCAGCCCCTCCAACACCGGGGTCAACGGCGGCCTCCCCGACCTCATCGGCAACCCCACCGGCATCGACCAAACCAAAAATCAGTGGTTCGATCCCAAGGCCTACGCCGTCCCCCCCGCCGGACGCTTCGGCAACGCTCTCCCCAACAGTCTCGTCTCCCAGCCCCTCAACGTCCACCATCTCAGCCTCATTAAGAAGTTTCCCCTCAAGGAACGTCTCTCGTTCACCTTTACCGCCGCCATCTCGAACCTCTTCAATCACGCCACCTTCAATAACCCCCTCAACAACATCTCCGTCGCCGGCACCGGAGCCTTCTCGAGCACCGTCGGCGTCTTCGGTTCCAACGAACGCGGAGCCTTCCGCCAGATGACCCTCAAGGGCCGTTTCGACTTCTAATTCCGGCGCAATCGAGCCAGCAGCGGCCGGTGATCGCTCGCCACAATCTCCGGCGGCAGCTGCGCCTCCCGCAACGTCCACGCCGACCCCGGCCGCGCCAGAATGTCGTCAATCTGCCCCTTCGGCGCTGCCATCGGGAAGATATGCGGCGGAGCTGCCGCGCCGCTGATCATCCATGTCCCACTCAGCATCTTCACCGCCGAGTTCGAAGGGTTCGCATTGAAATCCCCCGCCATCCGATCCACCTGCGCCTCATGGTCCCAAGACGCCGCCATCACGAGTATCGCGTGTCTACGGCCATTCAGTCGAACCTCCGCTCGCAAAATAGCTCGCGGTTCCCGGCCGAACGAAGCCGGAATCGGGTGCATGCTATGGCGCTCAATCGTCGACCGAATCAGCGCGCGTTGCCATACTCCCCCCCCTCGAAAACCATCGACTTCCCAATTTCGTCATCTCCCCCAGCGTCCCCAGAGCATCCACGCCCCCGTTACGCTTGGTCCGTTGTTCCACTTCCTGCAACGCCACAATACCCGCCCGGCTCTGCCGAATCAACTTCGCAATCCGCGCCAAATCGATTCTCCCGTCCATCCCCTCGCCGTGATGAATGTTGGACGTCAACACCCGGAACTCCTTGCCAGCCCAAGCCGCCAACATCGGCACCAGCAAAATCAGCACAAAGCGCATGCCCGACTGTGTCACTACCGCTGACACTGCGGGCAATGGAACGTACTCCGCCCTGCCTGCACAAAACGTTCGATCGGCCCCTTACACCGCCGACACGGCTCTCCACCCCGCCCGTACACCGCGCAAGCCAGCAAATCCGCCTCCGGAAACTCCTCCGCCGACGCCGTTACCCGAAACGTATTCTCTATCGCCGCTCCCAGCGTCTTGCGAATCGCCCGGTGCAGCGCCTTCCACTCCCGATCGTCCAACTCCGGAATCGCCCGCCCCGGCGCAATCCGAGCCCCAAACAAACTCTCCGCCGCCCAAATATTCCCCAGCCCCACCACCTTCGATTGGTCCAGCAAAAACGGCTTAATCGGTCCCTTCGCCCGCGCCCCGCTCGCCTTCAAATCCTGCCAACGGAACCCCTCCTCCAACGGCTCCGGCCCGTAACCGGCGAACACCTCTGCCAACTCTTCCGTCCGATGCAAATGCAAGTTCCCAAACGTCCGCGAGTCTTCAAACACTAGCGCCGCCCCGTTACCCAGTGCAAGCCAAATCCGCGTAAATCGCGGCAGCACCCGCGCATCCGCAATCCAGTAAAAATGCCCCGTCATTCCCAATTGCACCCGCAACGTCCAGCCCTCATCCAAATGCAGCAACACGTTCTTCGCCCGCCGCGCATAACCCAACACCTTGCGACCCCTCACCGTCTCCGCCAATTCATCCGGCGACTGCGGAGCCACCAAACTCGCCCGCAGAACCGTCACCTCTTCAATCCGAACCCCCGGCGCACACTCCTCAAGGCGCCGAACCATATACTCCGCCTCCGGCAGCTCCGGCATTAGCGTTGCTCCAAATGGGCCAGAGGATTATCGAAATCGAACCCAAACAGCCGCGGGTTCTCCCCAATCACCGACGCCGAAACAATATAGAACACGTAGTCATATGTCTCCTGTGGAATGTCCGACCGGAACTCAGTCAGAAGCCGCCAAAAATTGCGCTCCCGCGCGTTGCTCGGCAAACTTCTAATCCGCTTAATCACCCGACCCTCCCCCCAGTTGTATGAAGCCATCACCAACAGCCCCGAAGCCAACGAATCCGTCGAATACAGGTCTTTCAAATACCGCGAAGCCGCCCCCGTCGCCTTCTCCCAGTTATGCCGGTCGTCTCCGGTATCTGGCCGCGGAAGGTCCGCCAACGGTCCAATCTTCAGCCCATACTTCGCCCCCGTCTCCGGGATAAACTGCCACATCCCCTTCGCGATTCCCATATAAGTCGGCGGGCCGCTGATGAATGGGTCGAAGTTACTCTCCTGCATCGCCAAATAGAAAAAGTGCGGCGGCAACCCCTGACTCAGCAGCTCATTCGTAATCCGCGAAGTGTAACGGTTCTCCTTCGCCCGCATCACCGCCAGCTTGTACCGCCCGGACCCCTGCCACTTCTTAATGTAGTTCTCGACCTCTTCTTTGAATCCCGCCGGAATATCCAACTCGCACTCCCCAAATACCCGCGATATCCGCATGATCAGCCGATCCTGCTCGCTCATCTTCGGGTTGTAGATCTTCAGCGTCGTCAAAAACTTCTCGTAATTCTTCTCCATCTCCTGCCGACGCATCCGATACCTCCCCACATTCTCGGCCTTCACGTTGGCTATATCCACGTCAATCGCCTTCATTTGATAGAAAAGTTCCTGCGCCAGCGCCTTCCGTTCGCTCAACTCCCGATGCTGGTAGTAGGCATAACCCGCAATCGCCACCGCCACCAGCCCCACCCCGCCCAGCGCTATCGCAAACTTCGATTTCTGCTTCTTCTGCACCCGCTGAAACGCGCTCCGGATCATCATCGTCTGATGCCCCGCCTCCCCCTGCGCCCCCGGCGTCAGGTACTTCTCCGTGTACGACTGCAACACCATCGTATGGCTCGCCCCCGCGGCCGCCAATGGCCCCGCCGTCCCTTCCACCAACTCAAACCAAACCCAAGGACCCTCCAGCCCCAGTCGAACCGTCAACGTCGGCGACACCGGTGCCCCGGATACCCTCTCCCCATTCACCAAAATCCCATTCGAGCTGTTCAAGTCCTGAATCCACCACTGCCCCTGCTGGTACGAAACCATCGCATGCCGACGGCTGATATGGCTGTCGTCGATCCGCAGCTCGCACTCCTCGGTCCGCCCAATATGAAATGTCGTCTGGAACAGGTACGTCTGAACGTCATTCGAATAGTTACCGGTGTGAACGCGAAGAACGGGCACTGAACTCATCACTTATAGTGCGATATTGTTAAAGGTTTGCACAAACCTGCTCTCCCATTGCTGGCCGTCCTGGTCGTAACCGGACTGTGCCTCGCCACCGAGCCCACCAGTGACTCGCGCCTCGAACTGCGCCTCCAGCAGGAAGTTAACTCCTACTCCTCCGCCGTCGGCGATCCCGTACAAGCCGTCCTCATCGCCCCCTACACCGTCAGCGGCCTCCCCCGCATCGCCCCCGGCGCTCGCGTTATGGGCGAAATCACGGAAGTCCGACGCGTCGGCGTCGGCTTTGTCCGCGAAACCGCCACCCTCACCTTCCGCTTCTCCAAGGTCGAACTCCCCGACGGCACCTGGGTCAACATCCACGCCCAACTCCTCGCTATCGATAACGCCCGCGAAACAGTCGATAAAAACGGGCGCATCCGCGGCATCCGGTCCACCAATACCCCCGGCTTCCGCGCCGCCGGTCTCTTAACCACTCTCGCCGCCGTAGACCCCATCGCCCTCGCCTTCTCCACCGCCGCCTTCGCCTCCGTCCTCCGCTTCTCCGAACCCGAAATCCGCCTCAAAGCTGGCACCGAATTCATCGTTAAACTCCTCGACGGACCAGTCTGGGAACCGCTGCCGCCCCAACTCCTCGGCCTCGCCAAACCCATGCCTTCAGCTTTCCTCGAACGCATCCCCTATCGCACCCAAACCCCTGGCCGCCGACAAGAATCCGACCTCACCAACCTCCTGCTCGCCGGCTCCCCCGAAGCTATTGAACGAGCCTTCTTGGCCGCCGGCTGGCAGGTGCCCGAGGCCCTCACCTCCGCCACGGCTTACCGAACCTTCCGCGCCCTCGCCGGCAATCAGGAGTACAGCGGTGCTCCCATGTCTACCCTCCTCCTCGACGGCCAATCCCCCGTTCAGTCCTGGTCCAAAGCCCTCAATACCTTTGCCAAGCGCCACCACCTCCGCCTCTACGCCACCAATCAGCGCTGGCAGGATAAACCCGTCTTCACCGCCGCCGCCACCCAGGACGTCGCCATCAACTTCTCCCGCGGCCGCGGCCTCTTCACCCATCTCATCGATGAAAACATCGATCGCGAACGCAATAAAGTCGTCCACGACCTCCTCTTCACCGGCTGCGTCGAAGCCGCCGAACAAATGCCCCGACCCTGGGTCCCCGCCGAAGCCTTCAACGCCACCGGCCAGGAACTCGTTACCGACCGCGCCATCGCCGTCCTCGTCTTCAGCGATTGCTTCAGTGCCCGCCGTTTCGATGAAATCGCCGCTCCCGCCCCCGGCCCGTATCGAGGCAATCCGGTCACCCGCGTCGTTCGACAAACCGTCCTTACCGTCCGCAATGACCTGTTCCGCGGAACTCTCGTCTATCAAGGAGTCTCCATCTTGACGATGGCTACCAAAAACTATCGCCGCAGTCGAAATGCCCTCCAGCCCATAAAGGGGCCCACCATGTCCGGCCAAGTCGTTCGCTCCCCCAAACCCGCGCGCCAGAGCTCCGAATGGACCCCCGCGTCCGTCGAGCTAGCCATCAACGCCGGCTTCATGGTCTTCAGTAACTCCTCCGTCGGTGCCGAAGGAATCACCCTCCGTCTCGGCCCCAACCCCTCCCAAATGCACGAACTCGTCGCCGCCAACCGCATCGACCCCGGCTTTGCCCTCGGTGCCTCCGTCACCTTGAACTCATTCCGCTGGATCTCCCATGAGCTAGGTTTCGGCTATCAGCGCGGCAACCTAAAGCTCGGACTCGACGGTACCTCAAGCGTCGTCGAACAACGCACCGGCTACCTCACCCGCCAGTTCACCTCCAATACTCTCTTCCATCTCCGACCCCGCGAAAGTCGCCTCCGGCCCTACTTCGCCTTCGGCCCCGTCCTCCAACTCGTCCACTTAACCGACGCCCCCTTCACCAAAGCCCGCGGTCTCCTCCGCTACGGCCTAACGAATGTCGGCATCGTCCGCTCTGCCTACAACTTCGGCAACGCCCCACCTCTCCAAGGCGGAGGAATCTTCCAGGTAGGTCTCCAAATGGGCGCCGGCATCCGTTACCGACTCAGCGAACACTGGACCATGCGCGCCGACTACCGCAACACCTGCACGCCCCCGCCCGACCTTCTCCGAAAATCCCTCGAACCCCAAGTCCTCCCCAGCCTCATCCAACGCGGCCGCATCGCTCAACAGCGCGTCACCCTCGGCCTCGCCTTCACCTTCTAGCCTCCGTCCGATTTCCGCCACTCCTCCGATACAGGCAGTCAACCAGCCCCATCCCCCCCCAGAAATGGCATTGTTCGTTTGCTACACGAATTACATTCCTCTTGCCATGGCACTCTTTCATACGCTCGGCACCTCTTCCTACAGCCTCGTATCGGTCCTTGATCAGACGGTGGACTTACTCTCACACCCGGATTGGCGATGGGCCGCCGTTGACCAAACTGCCGAATGGATCTTCACAAAACTACCGAAGTCAAACCCCTTCTCCCGCGGCAAATTGACTGGGTGCCTTACCCGGTCTGTGAACATGGGCCTTCGCCTTGCCCACCACCGTGGCCGTCCCGTCCGTGCTCAGCAACACCGCCGTAGCCTCGTCAATCCCCAACCCCACAACCCCCGGACCCCCAATCTCCTTCAGAAATACATCCAACCGCCCCTCCCGCCGCCGAGCCGAAAAATGGCTGTCCGTAATTGAATTTTCCAAATGTCGAATCTTTAGGAAATCCTTTCCCAACGCAATCTTCTTGCTCCCCGGATTCGCCATCGCCTCCGCCGAGGTCACGGTATCAAACTCCGCCGAAAGCTAATACTGCCCCAGCACCGCCAATCCCGCGCTCGTTCCTCCCACCGGATACCCCGCGTCGATCCGTTCCTGCACCGCCGCCGCCAGCGGCGTACCCTTCCAAAAGTTGATGGAGTTCCACTGGTCGCCCCCCGCAAAAAAATATCGCCTCGGTCTTCCGAATCTTGTCCACCACAAACGGATCCGCCGCCGCCTCCGGTGTCCGCACAATCAGCGCCGCCGTCGAATTTGTCGGCCCCCGCTCCAATATGTAACGGTTGTAAGCATCGGTCCCCCCGCGCCCGCAGCAGCAGCACATCCCCGTTCCCACTCCGCTCAATCATCCAACTAAATCCCGCGTCGACGTCCTTACCGCCCCCCATCAACACAGTCCCACCCCTCCCATTCGTCCACACATCTTCGGCGCTCCCCGCCCGCATGTAGGAGTAAGGATCCTCCGCCGCCAAAAGAGGCAAAAAAGAGGGGATGGAAGTAGTCGTCTCATCGTCGATTTCGTTGTAATACCAACCCGGCGAACCAGGATAACGTGATCGCCCCCGCGATCGCATACAACGGCAGATCAAATGAGTGGGTTCGTTCCGTCACGATCCCAATTAGCCACATCACAATCGCCCCCGCCAAACTCCCCGTCCCCCCCAACAACCCCATCGCCGTCGACACCGAATCCTTCGAAACCTCCTGCGTAAACGTCAAATACATCGCCATCCACATCCCCAGCCCAAAGTTCGATACCGCCAGCAACCCGATCAACTCCCACCGCTCCGCCGCCCAAGGCACCGCCGAAGCAAACGCTACCAGCACCGTCGCCACCGAAAACACGATCGTCCGTGACACCCGCAAGCAGGCCAATCCAAACGCGATATACCCCAAATCCAGCGCCAAAAAAATCGCTGTCAAAATCCACTTCATCTCGTCCGACCCCGCCGCCATCCCCCGCTGCTGATTGAAGTAAGTAGGCAGCCAATTCACGTTAAAATAAAGAATCGGGTTCACCGTGCTCGTAATCACCGCCACGCACCAAAACGACTTCGACCGCACAATCGCCCCGTAACTCACCACCGCCGAACCCATCGGCACCGCTGGCCAAATCGCCGCAAACTCCGCTCGCCGCGTGTACCAAATCCACACCAAAAACCAAAACACCCCCAGCAATCCCACCACCACAAACCCCATCCGCCATCCCGCCGCCTGCGCCACCGTCAAGATCAGCAGCGGAGCAATCAACGCCCCCACGCTCTGCCCGCTCGTGAAAATCCCATTCCCCATCGGGCGCTCCCGTTCCGGCAGCGCCCGCGACACAATCTTCAAGGCCCCAGGCCAGTTCGGCGCCTCCGTTATCCCCAACAAAATACGAAAAACCGCCAAACTCGCAAACCCCGACGTCAGCGCCGTCGTCAACCCCACCAGCGACCACAGCAATACCGCCCCGCCATACGACGTTCGCAAATTCCGCCGATCAATCAAACCGCCCACCACAAACTGCGAAAGCATATAAGCGTAGTAGAAAAATGAAAACAACAGTCCCAGCTTCTCGTTGTTCAATCCCAACTCTTCCCGCATCAGAGGAGCCATCAAGCTCAGCGTCTGCCGATCCAAATAGTTAATCGTCGTGCCCGCAAGCAGCAGCCCACACAGCACCCATCGTGATCGAGAAGTCAGCATCAGCGCTATTCTACTCTGTGATGGTTCAATACGACGCAATTCTCTTCGACTTCGACGGTGTCCTCGCCGATTCCGAAGCTCTCCACTACGCCTGCTGGGTCGAAATTCTCACCCCCCATGGCATCGATCTCACTTGGGACAACTACCGCGCCAACTGCATCGGCATCACCGACCGCGCCATGCTCGAAGTCCTCCGCCACCAAGTCGATCCCCCCTACGACATCGACCTCCTCTGGCCAGAATATCCCCGTAAAAAAGCCATCTTCCGCCAAAAGGCCGCCGAAAACCCGCCCATCGCGGAATCCACCAAAGAGCTCATCCTCTCTCTCGCCGGCTTACCCATCGCCGTCGTCAGCTCCTCCGGCCGCTCCGAACTCTCGCCCGTCCTCGAAGCCGCCGGCCTCCTCGCCTGCTTCAAAACCCTCGTCTGCTTCGAAGACGTCACTCTTTTGAAGCCCCACCCCGAACCCTATCTCGAAGGCGCCCGCCGCCTCGGAGCCCGCAATCCTCTCGTCATTGAAGACTCCGACGCCGGCGTCGCCTCCGGCCAAGCTGCCGGTTTCGACGTCCTCCGCATCGACCATCCCGATCAACTGGCCGAAAAACTCCGCACTCTTTTAAACGGCCTCAAAATCGGGTAGACTTCGAGTAATTGTCTATGGGCAAACTACTCGTAACTAGTGCTCTCCTCGCTGCCTCAGCCCTGCTCGCCGGCGACCCCCACTGCCCCCGCTATCCCGACGCCGTCCGCGCCGAACAAATGGAGCTCCTCGACCTCGACCGCTCCTTCCAAGCCCACGGCCAACGAGCCCGGCTCAACTCTACTGCCCAGCGCCCCGCCGTCAATCGCGCCAACCTCGTCGACCAGCACCTTTTCGCCAAAATGGCCAATGATAACGTGCCTTCGGCCCCCGCCTCCACCGACGCCGAATTCGTGCGGCGCCTCCACGTCGACCTCAACGGCCGCATTCCAGCCGCCGAAGTCGTCGAAGCATTCCTCGCCGACCCCGCCCCCGACAAACGCGCCAATCTCATCGAACAACTTCTCAACGGGTCCGCCTACGTCGACCAACTCACCACCTTCTGGGCAAACAAGTTCAAGGTCACCCGCTCCCACGAATCCATCGGCACCCTCGGCCGCAATACCTTTCACGAATGGCTCCGCCAATCCATGGCCGCTGACCGCCCCTACGACTCCCTCGTCCGCGAACTCCTCTCCGCCGCCGGCGAAGTCGACTCGGTCCCCGGCACCCAGTTCTTCGCCCGGTGGATGGACGTCAACGGACCCGTCCAGGACTCCTGGGACGACACCACCGACAAAATCACCACCACCTTCCTCGGCTTCAAAACCGAATGCATCTCCTGCCACAACGGCCGCGCTCATCTCGAAAAAATCAATCTCTATCTCACCAAGCGCTCCCGCACCCAGTTCTGGAAAATGTCCGCTTGGCTCTCCCGCATGTATTTCGTCCGCTGGAGCGACGATAACATCGGCTTTCGCCCCCGCGTCATCATTAACGACCGCACGTACGGATCCTACTCCGGCTCCGTCGGCACCGGCAACCCCGGCAACCGTCCTCCTCGCCTCGGCGCCGTCGTAGAACCCGAGTTCATCCTCACCGGTGCCCAACCTAAATCCTCCGAATGGCGCCGCGATTACGCGAGCATCCTCACCGCCGACAAGCAATTTGCCCGTGCCACCGTCAACCACATCTGGGCCTATCTCTTCTCCCACGGCATCGTCGATCCCCCCGAAGCCTGGGACTTCGAACGCACTGATCCCAAACGCCCGCCGCCCGGCGATTGGCCCATCCAAAATACCCATCCCGAGTTACTAGAAGCCCTAGCTGATTTCTTCATCCAGAATAACTACCAGTTCAAACCCCTCTTCCGCCTGTTAGCCAATAGCGACGCCTACCAACTCTCCAGCCGATACGAAGGCAAGTGGGAACCCGCGTTTGTAAAGTATTTTGCCAAACACGAGCCCCGCCGCCTCTCCGCCGAAGAGATGTACGACTCGCTTACGACGGCCACCCGCACCGAACAACCCATGATCGCCCTCGGCATCAACCGAACGCTCACCTACGCCAACCAACTCCCCGACCCCACCGAACCCTCCACCGACTTCCGCGTAACAGACTTCTTGAACCAAGCCGGCCGTGGCAACTGGCTCACCATCGATCGCTCCTCCGAACCCACCATCCTCGGACTCCTCTACTCCATGAACGATTCCCAAAACGTTAATCGTTCCCTCGGTAACGCCACCGCCGCCGTCAGTTCCCGCAATCGAGTCCTCCAAATCGATGGCTCTCCCATCAACGACGAAGAGGCCATCCGCCGCATGTTCCTCGGCACCCTCTCCCGTCCCCCCAGCGAAGCCGAAACCGCCAAGGTCCTCGCCTACCGCAGCGGCCTCCGAGCCCAATGGCTCAGTGACCTCCAATGGGCGCTGCTCAACAAACTCGATTTTATCTTCAACTACTAACGGAGGCCTGCCATGAAAAATCAACCCAAACTCTGCGCCGGGCACGCCCCGGTTACTCGCCGCCACTTCTTATTCGGAGCCGCCAGCGCCTCGCTCCTCACCGCCCACGCCGACGCCGAAGTCACCTCCCTCCGCGGAGCCACCCCCCGCGGCTCCGCTCGCGCCTGTATCTTCATTAACCTCAACGGTGCCGCCAGCCAAATGGATACCTTCGACCCGAAGGATGGCGTCTGGAACCCTCGCGACGCCGATATCCGCGACTACTCCGGCGGCCTCCGCCTCTCCCGGCGCTACTTCCCGAAGCTGTCCACCCAAACCAACGACTTACTCGTTCTCCGCTCCTGCGCCAGTTGGGAAGCCGCTCACGAACGCGGCCAGTTCTACATGCAGACGGCTCATTCCCAGAATCCCGCCCTCGCTGCCGAAATGCCCCATATCGGCGCCGTCATCGCTCGTGAGAAAGGGGCCAACGGCCTCATCCCCCCCTTCCTCGCTTTCAACCAACCCAGCCTCCAAGGCGCCACCTTCCTCGGTGGCCTCTTCCAGCCCATGATGCCCCCCGCCAACCGCGCCGGCATCGGGACGTTAACTCATAACTACTTCGGCACCGCCCAGCAAAGTGAAGCCCGCTTCGAAAAGCGCTTCAGCTTACTCAAGGATCTCGACGAACCCCTCCGCCGCGCTCCCTTCAATCCCGACATGGCCGCCTACGGCAGTTACTACGATCGCGCCAAGTCGATGATGTACAACCAGGCCGTCGACGCCGTCTTCAAATTCGATGCCACCGACGAGGGCCGCTACGGCAACACCTCCGTCGGACGCTCCCTCATCGTCGCCCGCAACGCCGTCCGCGCCAAAAACGGCGCAACGTTCATCAACGTCACCCAGGGCGGCTGGGACACCCACGTCGGGCAGTTCGATATCTCGCAGGGAACCACCATTTACTCCCTCACCAACGATCTCGATCGCGCTGTCGGCTCCCTCGTCGAGGACCTCAAAGCCAGCGGCGACTTCGACTCCACGCTCATCGTTATGATGGGCGAATTCGGCCGCACCCCCGGCGTCCTCAACAGCCGCGCTGGCCGAGATCACTATCGCAACGTCATGTCCGTCGCCATGATGGGCGGCGGCGTCAAAGGCGGCCGCGCGCTCGGCTCGACCGACCCGACCTCCGCCAACATCGCCGACCCCGGCTGGTCCGCCAACCGCGCCATCTACGTCGAAGACATCACCGCCACCATCTATTCCGCTCTCGGTGTCGATTGGACCAAATCCATCAACGACACCCCCTCCGGTCGCCGATTCGACTATCTCGTCCAATCCGCCGAACTCAATTTCCGCCCCGTCGAAGAGGTCTTCGGATAAGTGCGAGCCCTCCTCGGTTTTGCCACCGTCGTCGCCGCCTTCGCGCAAACCCCCGCGTCACTTCAAATCCTCACCGACACCTCTCAAGTCCTCGTCGGCCGCAGCCTCCAACTCCAAACCGTCGCCCGCGACGGTGCCGGTAACGTCATCCAGACCGCCCCCGTCACTTGGGTCGTCAACAACACGACCATGGCCACCATCAACGGTTCCGGCCTCCTCCAGGCCCGCAACCTCGGCGTCGTCCGCGTCACCGCCCGCTCGGGCCTCGTCGTTGCTGAAACGGCCATCCAAACCATCCCCAGCGAAGTCAAAATCTCCCCGTCCGAAGTTGACGTCAACGTCAATTCCACGCAGCAATTCGCCGCCACCGCCCTCGACGCCGATGGCAACCCCATCCCCAATGTCACTTGGTCGTGGTCCGTCACCAACCTCCGCAATGGGGGCACCTCCACCGCCCGCATCACCGCCCAAGGCATGATGACTGCCACCGCCGAAGGTGCCAACTTAGTCGTCGCTACTTATAACTACGGCGACTTACAAACCGGCCTTCAGCGCCAGTGGCTCGCCATCGCCCACGTCAATACCAACGTCCGCCAGACGTACGAACTCAAACGCCTTTATCACAACGTCAACCAGCAGCGGACCCAGTTCGAACTCCGCGCCCGCCAGTCCATGCTCTGGGCCACCGACGCGGGCGATCTCTTCCTCAACGCCTCCCTCGACGGTCTCGCCGGCGGCCTTATGAATTGGCGCGATGGCCAGTGGAGCATGGTCAGCGCCGCCGGCATGCCCCGCTTCGCCCCCGGCAGCTTCGCTAACGAATTCTTCGCCCATTCCATCACCCGCAACGGCCGCATCCTCTCGTATGAGGACACCAACATCAACGGCCGTCAACTCTCCCTCGGCGACCGCTCCGGCGTCCTGCCCATCTTCGCCAACAACACTCCCCTCGGCGCCACCGAAGCCACCGCCAACATCTTCATCACCCGAAACTCTCTCACCAGCTCCGGCTCCAAACTCGTCCGCGCCACCTTCCGTTTCGAAAACAATCCCGTCACCTACACCGGCCTCTTCCGCGCCTACGGCAGCCAGGACTACGAGTTACTCGTCTCCACCTTCGATAAGCTCCCCGAATTCGGCGGCAACACCTTCAATGTCGAGAACGATTTCGGTATCGCCGACGATGGCACCGCCTACTACGCCCTCCTCCAAGGCTCGAACCGCATCGTCTACCGACATTCCCCCAGCGGCGAACGCGAAAAAATCATCGCTGTCAACGATCCCTTCGCCGGCTCCACCGTCCGCAGTTTCCCCGGCGGCCGCGGCAACCATCCCACCTTCTGGGTCGAAGAAAACGGCAATCTCCTTCTCGCCGTCACCCTCAATAACAACGCCACTTACTACGCCCACATCAATCGAGCCAACAAGATCGACTCCCTCCAGATGTCCGGCCAAACCGGCATCCTCTGGCACCATCCCCAGCACGGCACCCTCATCCACGCCAACCCCTTCAACAACAAAGGCAACGGCGTCTATCTCTGGAAGCCCGGCGAAGAGCCCAACGCCATCTTCACCTACGCCAAACCCCAGGTCGGCAACGCCATCGTCCAGGACGTCGAAAGCGGAGTCGTCACCACCCGCGGCGAAGTCTTCCTCATGGTCCGCACCGATACGGTCGCCATGGGCCTGGTCCGCATGAGCGCCGACCCCGAGTATCTCGCCTGGTCCGGCATGTCAGTCAAGGTAACCGCCCCGCTCAACATGGTCACCTTCATCGGTGGCGCCCGCGAAGGCCAGCCCCACCTCCTCATGGGCGGCTCCACCGGCTCTGTCGGCGAGTGGACCGGCACCGATTTCCAATCCCCCCTCGCCATTGGCGAACGTCTCTTCGGCAATACCATGTGGTACGGCGGCTCCCACGGCTCCACCTTCAATATCCGCAAAGCCGCCAACGGCGATATCTATTTCATCAACGGCCTCGGCATCGCTCGCATCATCCCCGGCGGCTCGCCCGACATGATCATCCGCTTTCCTCTCCGCGTCGACACTCTAACGGTCAACAACCCCGGCCAGTTCGATGTCAACTCCAGCGGCGAAATCTTCTTCAATTCCTCCACCTCCGCCGGCGACAATCGCTTCTTCATCTGGTCCAAAGGCGAAGTCCGCCAGTTACTCATCCATAGCGCCAACGCCACCACCGCCACCACCCTCGATGGCCGCATCGCCTCCGGCTACGATAGCTTCGCCCTCTCTGACACCGGCCGCGTCCTCGTCTCCCTCCGCTTCCGTAACGTCAACGTCCCCGTCCTCTACCTCTGGGAAGGCGAAAGCTGGCGATTGCTTGCTGAACCCAACGTCACCCAGGTCGGCGAACACCGCGTCACTGGCATTGCCAACCTTCATCGTGTCGGCGGAACCCGCCTCTTCGCCGGCCTCACCATCGCCGCCGGAGGCAACATCCTCGCCGAATGGAACGGCACCGCCTGGGCGATCGTCGTCAATAACTCCACCATCATGCCCAACGGCCAAGTCGCCAACAGCGTCGCCAACATGGACGCCAACCGCTCCGGCGACGTACTCTTCCAACAGTCCAACGGCAATAACTTCCTCTTAGTCCGCAAGGGCGCAGAATTCCAGCAGGTTATCAACCTCTACCGCCCCACCCCGCAAGGCGATTACCTTGTCCGCCTCAATGCGATCGATTTCCGCGACGATGGCACCGTTTACTTCCTCGCCATGACCTACGACGACGAAACCGTCCTTTACGAAGCGAAACCCATCCGATGACATTTCCCTACGCCTCCAACCTCGGCGACCGAGATCCCCTCGCCGTAATCGCCTCCACCGCCGCCCAAATCGTGGCCATCGACCCCGCCCGTTACGGGACCCCCTGGGCCTCGGGTAAGTGGACCATCGGCCAGATCATCGCCCATCTCGCCGACTGCGAGGTCGCCTTCACCTTCCGCCTCCGCCAAGCCGCCGCCGAGCCCAACTACACCGTCCAGCCCTTCGATCAGGACCTCTGGGCCGACTCCTACCCCACCGTCGACCCCGCCGTCGCCCTCAAAGTCTTCCTCAGCGTCCGCGCCTGGTCCGTCGCCTTCCTACAAGCCCTTCCCCCCGAAACATTCGACAAAACCGTCAACCACCCCCAATACGGCACCATGAAGTTCCGCAACATCGTCGAAATCATCGCCGGCCACGACCTCAACCATCTCGCGCAACTATAATAGCGGGATGCTCCGCACCGCCCTGTTGCTGTTCGCCCTCGCCCTCGTCCTCCCTGGCGCCGTCAAAAAAGACCCCTTCGGCCGCACCCCCGCCGGCGAGGCCGTAGACATCTACACCCTCTCCAACGCCGCCGGCCTCGAAGCCCGCGTCATGACGTACGGGGCCACCGTCGTCTCCCTCAAGTCCCCCGACAAGGCCGGCAAAAAAGCCGACGTCCTCCTCGGCTTCGACTCCCTCGACGGCTACCTCAAAGAGCAACCCTACATGGGTGCCATCGTCGGCCGCTACGGCAACCGCATCGCCAAAGGCCAGTTCGCCCTCAACGGCAAGACGTACAAACTCGCCGTCAACAACGGCCCCAACGCCCTCCACGGCGGCCTCCGCGGCTTCGACAAGCGCGTCTGGGCGGCCGAAGCCAAAGCCGACTCGGTCGTCTTCAAATACTCCAGCGCCAACGGCGAAGAAGGCTACCCCGGCAAACTCGATGTTACAGTAACATACACCATCACGAACTCGAGCGAACTCCGCATCGACTACCGCGCCCTCGCCGATCAGGACACCGTCGCCAATCTTACCAACCACGCCTACTTCAACCTCTCCGGCGAACCCACCATCTTGAACCACCTCGTCCAACTCGAAGCCGACCGCTTCACCCCCGTCGACTCGAACCTCATCCCCACCGGCGAAATCCGCTCCGTCGCCGGCACCCCCTTCGATTTCCGCCGCGAAACCACCGTAGGTACGAACATCAACGCCAAAGACGAGCAAATCACCTTCGGCAAAGGCTACGACCACAACTGGGTCCTCAACGGCACCCCCGGCACGCTCCGCAAAATCGCCACCGTCTACAGCCCCCAAAGCGGCCGCCTTCTAACCGTCTCCACCACCGAACCCGGCGTCCAGTTCTACACCGGCAACTTCCTCGATGGCTCCCTCACCGGCAAAAGCGGCCGCAAGTACATCCAGCGCTCTGGCCTCTGCCTCGAAACCCAGCACTACCCCAACTCCCCCAACCAACCCACCTTCCCCTCCACCGTCGTCAAAAAGGGCGTCCCGATGACCTCCACCACCGTCTGGCAGTTAAAGATGCTCCCCTAGAATCCGCTCGAACGTCGACCGAAGCACTAACTCAAACTTCACGTTCAGCCGCGTATAGGGCTGCAGCGACAACGACAACGTCTCCGGCGGTGCCTCCGGCACGGCCAGCACCAAGTCGCCCCCCTCCACCCGAATCGGCACCACCTGGTGCTGCCGTACAATATGCGCCGGTAGCGCCCGCACCACCTCCCGCGACAAACTCTCCAGCGCCACCGGACAAACCGGCAACGAAAGCTGCAAGCTCAGCGCCTCGTACAAATCCCCCTCGCTCAGCCGCCCGCTCTCCACCAGCCAGTCCTGCAAACGCCGCCCCGCCGGCTTCCCCTCCAGCGCCGCCTCTTCCAAGTACCCGCTCTTCACCAGCACCTCCGACAGCGTCGGCCGATGGGCCTCCAGCGCAAACCGATTCGGATACTGATGCTGCGTCTTCAGCCAAACCAACGGCTCCCAACCCGCCTTCGATCGCACAAATCGCCACCCCGCCCGCACCCCCGCCGACGTGTTGATCCAGTTCGCCAGCGGTATCCGCAACGGCACCGCCACTGCCATCCGCCAGCCATAACTTCGCCCCACCATCCCCATCCGCAACCCCGCCTGCAAAACCGCCATCCCCACCGTAAACGGCAGCAGCGCCGCCGTCGGCTCATCCCGCAGCAAAGCCGCCGCCCGCTCCGGCCACACCACCGCATAAACGAAAAGCAGATTGCAAACCACCCCAATCGGATTGCCGATCATCCCCTTCCGATCTCGCCAATGCCACCACCACTGCCGCCATCCCCCGTCCCACCCATGCCGCTCCCAACCCTGCCACGATATCCCCGTCGACCAACGCGTCCGCTGCTTCACCGCCGTCGTCCACGTGCGCGGAAAATACTCCCGCGTCGCGATCGGAATCCCATCAATGAACCGAATCGGCAGAAACGTCTGCCGCAGCCCCAACGCCTTCACCCGAAAGCCATTCTCATAGTCCTCGGTCAAACACGAAGGCTCAAATATCCGATTCGCCGCACTCGCCGCCAGTGCCTCCAGCCCCGCTCTTGAAAGTCCCGTCCCCACCCCGCTCCCCGGTAAAAATCCCCCTAGCGCCTCCCGAACCTGAAAATCCCGGCTCTGCGATTCACTGAACTCGTCGATGTAAATCCCGTGCACCAACTCCCAAACCGGCGTCCGCAGCGCCAGCACCGGCACCTGCACCATATCGAACTGAGTCAGGTAGCAACTAATCCAACGCAGGGAATCCGGGTGGATTATATCTTCGGCGTCGTGCGTAACCACGCCGTCAAAACGCAGCCCGGTCTGCTCTTCGTACAGCAGCATCGTCTGGTACGCCCAGTTCAGACAGTCCGCTTTTGACGTCGGCCCATCGTGCGGCACGAGCGATAAATGCAAATGCGGAAACTGCTCCTCCATCTCCCGAATCGCCTCCAGCGTCGGTGTATCATTCGGATATCCGCCTACGAAAATGTGGTACCGCGAATACCGTAGCGACGTCACGTTATGCGTCACCATCTGCCGCACCACCTCGTGCTCCTGCCACAGCGGCACAAAGATCGCCAATAACTTCTCCGGCTCCCCATAAATGTTCGGCACCCGCTCCTTCGGCCGAAACCACAAACGAAGCCAAAACAGGTTCAGCACAAGGTCGTCCACCCCGCCCACCACCAACCAGATCATGATCGGTGCGAACAGTAGGGAAACAATGCAGTCTACGTGTGCTGATAAACCCAAGAACACTCGTAAACTAGTGGAAGTCCGTCCAGGTAATCTCACTTAATGTTGCCGATTTCTCGTCGCCACCTCCTCCCCCTCCTCGCCGCGCCCCTCGCCGCCGCCACCCCCAACGACTTCACCTTCGCCCTCATCGGTGACCGCACCGGCGCCGCCCAGCCCCAAATCTACTCCCGCGTCTTCCGCGAAGTCCTCCTCTCCCATCCCGCCTTCGCCGTCACCATCGGCGACTCGATCGAAGGCCTCGACGACTCGAAAGCCCCCGCTCAGTGGGCCGAAATGCAAACCCTCTGGGCCACCGCGAAGTTCCCCCTCCGCCATACCCCCGGCAACCACGACATCTGGAACGATTCCTCCTCCGCCCTCTTCGCCCAACAAGCCGGCAACCCGCCCCAGCACTCCTTTGTCCACCAAAACTCCCTCTTCGTTATCCTCGATAACAGTCGCGTCGAAGGCCTCCCCCCCCGCCCAACTCGCCTTCCTCGCAAAATCACTCGCCGCCAACCCCCACTGCCATCCAAAAATGGTCTTCCTCCACAAGCCCTTTTGGATTCCCCAAGTCGCCGTCCGCAGCCGCGACTTCGATCTCCACCGCCTTGCCAAACGCCACGGCGTCACCCACATCTTCAGCGGCCACGGCCACCAACTCGTCCACCTCGAATCCGACGGCATCCACTACACCGAAATCGGCTCCAGCGGCGGCTCCGTGGACCGCGGCCTCCTCCGGCGCGAAGGCTTCCGCCAAGGCTGGTTCTACCACTACTTCTTGCTCAAAATCCAAGCCGAACAAGTTGCCATCACCGTCCGCGAACTCCCTCCCCCCCACGGCCTCGGCCGTACTTTCCGCCTCGAACAGTGGACCGCCGCCGGACCCCAGTTCGACCCCGGTGACCCCGCCTTAACCGACCAACCCCGGTTATAGTAAACCCTGCGGCAAGTGAGACTCCCGCTGACTGTCAACGGTCACCTCGATCCCGCAAAATCTCCATCAAACGGTTCTTTTCGATTTGCCTTTCGGTTGCCCAGTATTCACCATGCAGCCAAATCCAATCCCCACATCCTTCGCGCTCCTCCTCGACGTCGGCACCATCTGCCTCTTGGCGCAGTCGAATGAACCCAAACCGACAGCGGACAATTCCCTCGTCCACCAGCACGATCAAAACGCTCGCGAAGCCACCGCCGAACAGCAAAAGCTGAACTCCCCTGATCGAGATCTAAGCGCCAAAGTTCGGCGTTCACTCAGCGCCGATAATTCACTCTCCCTCCAAGCCCACAACGTCAAACTCATCCTGCAAAACGCCATCGTTACCCTCAAGGCTCCGGTCCGCACCGACCTGGAACTGAAAACCGTTCTCGTTAAAACCGTCGAAAGAAATGGCAATCTCAACAAAACTGCGAACGAAATCGCGGTCGCCCCGACCACCTCCAAGGATCGGAAGGAGCCATCATCATGGAACTACGACAATCATCAGTTTTCGGCATCTTCAACGGTTGCCGAATAGCCGCACGCGCCGTCGATGATGATTCCGCGCCGGGGTCGTGAACGGGTATATCTCCGTCCTCCTCGATACCTCTGACCGGATCGCTCGCGCTAAGCAAGTCACCGCCGAAACCGGCGGGGTCGATGTCTCCTCGGACGTCGAATCCACCTCCGACTAACGCGCCGCCTCCGGCCCCAATCCCATCAATCAAGCCCTCAGCGTGTTCTTCCTCGGCCTCCAGGCCCGCGCAGGTGGAGTGGCATCTCTTCCAAGCCATACTCGCCGTCAATCCCAAGCGCCCGTAATAGAAGGAAAAAGTAAAATGCTACTCCTGCTCATGCTCCCAATCCTCCTCTTGGGTGCCGGGGCGGGGGCGACTATGGCCACAGCCGCTGGCGCTCCGGCGGCGGAGCGGGCCTCGGCCTCGGCACCTTCTTTGGCTTACTCCTCAACGTCTTCATCCTCGGCTCCATCCGATAGCCAGAAACTATGGCATCCTCATAGTTTGCTCCCCGTGCTCCCAACTCTCCCCGGCCTGCTCGGCATCCACCACTTCGCCCTCGCCGTCCCCGTCGATCAACTCGAATCCCAAGTCGAAGCCTACAAATCACTAGGCTTCCAAGAACTGCACCGCGAAGACGTCCTCGGCTCCGATCAAGTCCGCGAAGTCCTTCTCCATCCCGCCCTCCAAATCCTCTCCCCCCTCTCCCCCGATAGCCCCGTAGCCCGCCAACTCCGCAAGCCCTGCCCCGCCTTCGCCCACCTCGCCCTCAAAGTCGCAGACATCCACGCCGCCTACGCCCACTTCCAAGCCAACGGCTACCACCTCCTCGACCCTGCTCCTCGCCCCGGGTCCCATGGCACCACCGTCTTCTTTGTCCATCCCAAATCCCCCGCCCAGGCCCCCCTCGGCTACCTCCTCGAAATCGTCCAGGACCCCGCTTGACTAAAATGACGATCCCACCCCTCGCTCGCACCGCGCCCCTTCTCCCCGCCTCCCCCCCCGCCGCCCCCGCCGGACCAATCGAACTCGACCTCACCCATCTCAACTCCCCGGAAGCCCAACTCGCCGCCCTCCGTGCCTCCTCGGCCACCCGCATCGCCCTTCCCATCGGCAATCATTTCTATCTCGAAGTCGCCAAATTCCGGGCCGCCCGCATCCTCTCAACGCGCCCCCTCTACCTCCATGCCGTCTCCTCGCCCGCCGCCTCCCAAATCCATCTCACCCTCCACGCCCTCGCCGCCCGCCTAGGCGGCGCCGACGCCGTCCAACTGAATCCCACAACCTTCCCCTCTCACTTAGCCGATAACATCCACCACATACTCAATGAAGAGTGCTGTTTACCCGCCGACCCCGTCGCCGGATCTTATTACATCGATACCCTAACCCACCGCCTCGCCGGCCTCCCCGCAAGCACTGACTCTGCCGTCGGTCCCGTCCCCGGCGAAGCCCCATACCTCCGCGGCCCCTACGCCTCCATGTACGTCCACCAACCCTGGACCATCCGCCAGTACGCTGGCTTCTCCACCGCCGAAGCCTCCAACTCCTTCTACCGCCGCAACCTCGCCGCCGGCCAAAAAGGCCTCTCCGTCGCCTTTGACCTCCCCACCCATCGCGGCTATGACTCCGACCATCCCCGCGCCCAGGCCGACGTCGGCCAAGCCGGCGTCGCTATCGATTCGGTCGAAGACATGCACCTCCTCTTCGCCCAAATTCCCCTTGGCGAAATCTCCGTTTCCATGACCATGAACGGCGCCGTCCTCCCCATCCTCGCCTTCTACATCGTCGCCGCTGAAGAACAAAACATCCCCCTTTCCCTACTCTCCGGAACCATCCAGAACGACATCCTCAAAGAGTTCATGGTCCGCAATACCTACATCTATCCCCCCGCCCCTTCCATGCGCATCGTCGCCGATATTTTCCAATATTGCGCCAACAACCTCCCCAAATTCAACTCCATCTCCATCTCCGGCTACCACATGCAGGAAGCCGGTGCCACCCCCGCTCAGGAACTCGCCTACACCCTCGCCAACGGTCTTGAGTACATCCGCACCGGCCTCGCCGCCGGTCTCGCCATCGACGATTTCGCCCCCCGCCTCTCCTTCTTCTGGGGCATCGGCATGAACCTGTTCTCAGAAGTCGCCAAGCTCCGCGCCGCCCGCGTCCTCTGGTGCGAAATCGTCCAACAGTTCAACCCCCGGAATCCTAAATCCCTCCTCCTCCGCGCTCACTGCCAAACCTCCGGCTGGAGCCTCGCAGCCCAGGACCCCTTCAATAACGTCACCCGCACCACCCTCGAAGCCTTCGCCGCCGTCGCCGGCCACACCCAATCCCTCCACACCAACGCTCTCGACGAAGCCCTCGCCCTCCCTACCGATTTCTCCGCCAAAATCGCCCGCGACACCCAACTCATCCTCCAGAACGAGACGAGCATCTGCCAAGCCATTGACCCTTGGGGCGGCTCCCAAGTCGTCGAAAAACTTACAAACGACTTACTCACTGAGGCCCGCCAACTCATCGCCGAAGTAGAAGCCCGCGGCGGCATGACCAAGGCGATCGAAGCCGGCCTCCCCCAGTCCCGCATCGACGAAGCCTCCGCCCGTCGACAAGCCCATTTCGATTCCGGCCGCGAAGTGATCGTCGGAGTCAACAAGTACCTCCCCCCCGTCCCCACCGAACTCCCGACGCTGTCCATCGATAACCAAGCCGTCCTCGCAACCCAAACCGCCCGCCTTGCCCACCTCAAGGCCACCCGCCACCAAGCCGCCGTCACCCAAGCCCTCGAAGCCCTCACCCAAGCCAACTCGAACCTTCTCGAACTCGCCATCGTCGCCGCCCGCCACCGGGCCACCTTAGGCGAAATCAGCCTCGCCCTCGAAAAGACGTTCACCCGCTACCAGGCGCCCACCCGCTCCCTCTCCGGCATTTACAGCCAGGAATCTGCTGCCGCCCCGGCCTTCCTCGAAGCCCGCCGCCGCGTCGCCGCCTTCGCCGCCGCCGAAGGTCGCCAACCCCGCATCCTCGTCGCCAAACTCGGCCAGGACGGCCACGACCGCGGCGCCAAAGTCATCGCCACCGCCTTCGCAGACCTCGGGTTCGATGTCGACATCGGCCCGCTCTTCCAAATGCCCGCCGAAGTCGCCCGCCACGCCGTCGAAAACGACATCCACATTCTCGGCATCTCCTCCCTCGCCGGCGGCCACAAAACCCTCGTCCCCGGTGTCATCGCCGAACTCGCCGCCCTCGGCCGCCCCGATATCCTCACGATCGCCGGCGGAGTCATCCCCCCCGCCGACCACCCCGCCCTCCTCGCCTCTGGCTGCGCCGCTATCTTCGGCCCCGGCACCGTCATCCCCCTCGCCGCCATCCAAATTCTCGATCTCCTATGTCCCTCCCACGCCTAACTCTGGCCGCCTATCGCAACGGCATTCTCGCCGCCGACTGTGTGATTCTCGCCCGCGCCATCACCCTCATAGAAAGCGAACTCCCCGCCGACCAAACCCTCGCCCAGCAGCTTCTCCAAGCCGTTCTTCCCCATACCGGCCGCAGCCTCCGCCTCGGCATCACCGGCGTCCCCGGGGCAGGGAAGAGCACCCTCATCGAGGCCCTCTCCGCCCACATCGAAGGCTCCATCGCCGTCCTTTCCGTCGACCCGTCCTCTCCCGCCAGCGGCGGCAGCATCCTCGGCGATAAAACCCGAATGGAGTCCCTCGCCCTCAACCCCAAAGCCTTCGTCCGCCCCTCCCCCGCCCGCGGCCATCTTGGCGGCGTCGCCCGCCGCACCCGCGAAACCATCCTCCTGTGCGAGGCCGCCGGCTTCGAAACCATCATAGTCGAAACCGTCGGCGTCGGCCAATCCGAAACCGCCGTCCACGGCATGACGGACTGCTTCTTACTGATCTTACTCCCCGGTGCCGGCGACGAGTTACAAGCAATAAAACGAGGTATCCTCGAACTCACTGATATCATCGCCATCAATAAGGCCGACGGGGACAACTTACAGAAAGCCGAAGACGCCCGCCATGCCTACTCCTCCGCCCTGCACCTCTTCGCCGCCACTGCCCCTCCGGTCCTCACCTGCTCGGCTCTCACGAAAGCCGGTCTCTCCGCCCTTTGGCAGACCATTCAAACCACTGCCAGTCCCGCCCGCCGCCCCGCCCAAGCCCTCGCCTGGATGAATGAAACCGTCCAAACGTCGCTCCTCGCTGACTTCGAAAGCCGACCTCACGTTCAGTCCCTCCGCCGAACCCTAGAAGCCGCCGTCCGCCAAGGAGACATCACTCCGCTCCAAGCCGCGTACCAACTCCTTCAAGCCCAGCCGTAGCGTCATCCCCGCGTTCATCACCACTAACATTGAAAGATGCATCACCCAACCATTCGCTCCCAACGCCACCCGATGCCCTAATTCGATTCGTGCTCACATGCCTGCTCTGTCCAACCTCAGCCACGAATACCGCGGCGGCTCCTGTAAGCCACACTCCCCGCCCACAAATGGTGGTAAATCGGACGGATCTTCCTCCACTCGTTTGATTGGAAGTGATTGCGCCCACAGGGGTTGATTGTTTTTTCGCGTTGTTTATGTAGTCATGTATCAGATCTAACGTATACTGCGATGCAGGGTGGGCTTCTGCATAGGGAAGTCATGTGCGTGACAGAGATCCCCAATCGGGACTCCCCTCCCGCCGTCCTCCTTCGCGAGTCCTTCCGGCAAGACGGCAAGGTAAAGAACCGTACCCTTCTCAATATCTCCTCCTGGCCGGTTCCCCGCGGCGCCGCCCTCCGTCGTCTCTTGCGGGGCGAGTTCGATCATGATCCCGCTTCCGAACCCACCCGCGGACCGGTCTTCGGCCTCCTCCACGCCCTCAATCAGGTCGTCTCCGATCTCGGCATCACTGCC
>Ga0209086_10000613_pt1 | contig 30800 bp, 19 predicted proteins | sample M_130207_XF_Meta_FD_187312 | JGI IMG/M metagenome (GOLD analysis project Ga0209086, IMG submission 187312) | Freshwater microbial communities from Lake Montjoie, Canada to study carbon cycling - M_130207_XF_MetaG (SPAdes) (version 2) | ecosystem: Environmental > Aquatic > Freshwater > Lake... | reverse complement strand
ATATACTTCAACTGGAACTATTCACTCTGTTGTTTCAAACTACTAATCAAACAAAATGAACATCAACGACCTTTTCGATTCTATCAAACTCACCGAGACACTAGCACTCGAAAACTATCAAGCAAGAAATGGAGTTGTTGACTATCGTCTTGATGGAGTTTGTAATCACTACTTCCAATACAATAATGGTGAAATAGTTCTCACCTGTAAAGTATCTAAAACAGTTAAAGGTCAGTTACGATATAACTTTCTTGTGAATGGTAAGAGAATTGCAGAGAAGTCAATTAGATCTGAATTTGTTAAACTTGGTGCCTTTGCAAACTAATATTTAAGAGAGGAAGGAATTTGCCTCTTGGTTATAAAAAGTGATTCTGTAAAGTATGAATAATTCTCAAATAGTGGTGAAGGAAAAGGTCAACTATGAGAGAGAGGAAGGAGTTCCTTTCTCTCATTTTTTTGTGTTATTCATAAAACCAATAACAACCTTTCCAGGTATATTTGTGTGGATGTTTAAGAGATTTGCGGCATCCACTATCACCACCAGAACCCAATTCTCTGCCTGCGGATCTTATACTTGGAAAGGTATATTTCACTTTATTTGTAATTTTATCTATACCATAGATTGCATAACTTTTACTCTTATCTTCTAATTTGATGATTCTGTGCTCCTTAATTTTCCATCCATTCTTTATACTACGAACAATATATGGAACTGAAACATTTAACCCAATCGCACATTCAGTTATACTATCATAAAAAGTTTCTTCTAAAGTATTAATATTAATCGTTTTTACTTTTACACAATGATGCTTACCATCACCTCTAATAGTAAACCCGAGACCCTTTCTTTTCATTCCTTTTATTATATTTTCAATATGTTCTGGTGTTTTCTCAACTCCGGACATTGTTTCAGAAATTCTATCTTTTACATCTTCAGATATCTTATATTGACCACCTGCACCTGTGGTTTGATTGTATCCTTTAGAATATGAATTGTGTTCATTTATCCAATAAGTTTCTTTCTCATCCAAGTTATCAATAGGGCATTCTTCTAGCACCTTAATATTAAATTTATCCAGACCATACTTTCGCATTGATTTGTATAGTGGAGCAGGATTCATTTTGATTGATTGATAGATATGTTCTTTCCATCTTTTATTCAGTTCGTGTGTAGTCTGTCCTATGTAATATGTCTCGGTTTCTTTATTGTAGATTGCATAGATTATTCCTTGTTTCATATTACTGATATGATGTTTTTATTATATGTATATGTTGCAACATCTTTACTGATAATATGCTTTACTAATGGATTAAAAAATGATATTAATTAAACACAATAAAGAATCATTTTAAGTGTTTTCTTTCATTCTCAATAAGGTGGTGCAATTGAGAATCAATAGTGTTATTCTTGTGGTGAATAAGGACCTGATAGATGATAGATAAGTATCTTATAAAGACCTTATAAATGCTTGTTTTCCTTGTGATCTTAGGCGTCAATCTAACAGCACTTCGAGAAAATGTCAACCCCAGGATATATCAAAATCCACACACAAAGGTTCATAAATACTCTCAACATTCTTGACAACCCTCTCAGAATAGTCTAGAATGAACTTATACACAAATGGAGGTCAACTTTCATGTCTGTTTCTTATCTTCAGAGTCAAAGACAACGTTATCGTGTAACATTAGAACTTGATGTTTTGAATGATTTTGACCCACACAATATGGAATGGGAGAAGATTTTTGACCTAGAACCCAATGAGAAAGTTTCTGCATATGTAGAAGATCTCGATGTACCTGTCCGTTGGTAATCTGTGGAAAAAGAGTTTTCCACAACCTTAAGAGTATGAGTCTATAAGAATACCTGTGGAGAACTCTTTTTCCACAGGTATTTACTTTATAAATAAACATATCAGATTTAAGAGTTATTAACTGTTTCAATCTGAAGTATAATTCTTTCCCATAAAGCATCGACAGACGGTTAACCCGGTGAGTAGAAGTCTTTAAGAGTGGATATAAAGAATTCCCTGCTTCTTTTGAGCACTTAAGAATCATTAACTGATACATTCTATTTGTATACGATCAAGGCAGAAGTGGTTTAACGTTAGTGTTCCAGAGTTGCCGACTCCCAAGTATATTTTAATAGAGCACAATTAAGAATAACAAAAACAGGGACGATTCCTGATAGAATTGATTTTCAATTCATATCACTTAGGAGTCGATTTATAGTGTTTATAAACCCTTAGATCTTATAAGGTTTATAAAGGGGGGACGTACAAAGTGTCTCTATAGTGTAACCACCAAACTCAAACCCAAAATGACAATCACCAAAGTCTATGCTGTTATCGGAGGATACGATTATGAGGGTGAAGACTTCAAATCACTCAGACTATTTGATTGTTTCTCTGCTGCCAATGCTTATATGGTAGAACTGGAAGATGGTTTCTACGATTATGTTTTGTTAGATACCAGAGAGGTTAACATAGAGTCTGCACTCGTAAGCATTACTTAAGCAAAGGGGGGACGTACAAAGTGTCTCTATAGTGTAACCACCAAACTCAAACCCAAAATGACCTACAATCCTTGCGAAGATGCTGCCACTGCTGAACATTTTGCACGTTGGGAAGCAGACTCTAAAACCTTAGATATGTACTCCTTAAAGTATATAATCAACGATTGCAAGTCTGCTGCTGAGAATATGAAGAATTGGAAACCAATTAGGGAAGGTTTCTATCTAGATCAGGCAGCAACTTATGGGATGGAAGTAACACGCAGGAATGCTAAGTTGCCTGCTGGTTTGCGTCATAGAGTATAGCACTAAGTAACATTGACCCAACGGGAGTAGGGGTCATTAAATATACTCCTCCCAGCACACATTTCACTTCAACTTTCTTTTTTTATTATGTCTAAGTCTGTGATTCTTTCTCTATTGGCACAAGGTAACACTGGCACTGAAATCTTGGGTATTCTGGATACATTAATTGCCGATATTGAACAGGAGAATATTGATGACGTTGCTGAATACTATGCAGCATTGTAGTTAGTAACTGAGTGCCCTCTAGTTAACTCTGGGGGGCACTTAAGTTAGTTACGTTGATCAATGAAAGTAGTAAGGTTTAATAAGGGGGGACGTGTAAAGTGTCCCTATAGTGTAACCACCAAACCAACTCAACTTTCCTCCCATGCGTAAGATCGAATCCGCAATGATTGAAGCAATTGAGAATCAACTCAATTGGCAGGTTGCTAACACTCAAGTGATCAACTCTGAATTGGCAAGTGATGGAACTGTTGTGAGTGTAGTTAAACTTCACGGGCACAAGATTGCCGTGATCGGTGACAATTTCATTCAACTATTTGATGGTGGTTGGCAGACTGCTACCACTAAAAGTAGGTTGAATGCAATACTCAAAGGGTTCGGAGTTGCTGGTGAAAGTGTATTTCAAAAAGCAGGAGAATGGTTTCTTCGTAGACAAGTAGACTTCAAAGTTGATTTTGAAGTTGTTAAGTTTACCAGTGGAATGGTGATCTAAAGTAACACTCACTCAGTGCCCCGTGATTGACACTCTGGGGCACTTATGTTAGACTTGTGAGTGTCAGTGAAATGGCAGTGTTTTGCGGGTTCGTTGTTATCGTTGCGGGGGGCGATGCGTATATAAAAACCCAAACTACCCTAACCTACAGAGGTGACAAAACGAGACCTCTATCTCACACTTATAAAAAAATTCCCAGTGAAAAAAATCTTCCCTCAGAAGTCTTACACACAAATAAAAACTCCATACTGGAATTTCTATAGAGTTGTACTTGCAGGATGGATGATAAGATATCCAAAACCTTTTTTTGTCTTTTTAGGATTTTGTATTGTGCTTATATATAATGCGGTCACAAGATAATTCAAGATAAAAAAATTTCCGGTAAAAATTTTATGACTCAAATCGAAAAAATATATCACATATATGCAGGGGATAGATGTTTATTTCATTCTATCAAAGAAGAAGAATTTAATACAACCTGGTCAACACTTAAGATTATGGTCGGTCTGATGAAAACAGACTATACTATAGAAGACTTGTCGTATGAAGAACTTACCTTCAATAAAGATCTGGCACTTCATTCTTCTCATTGACAATTTAAAGGTAAAAGACTAAAATAAAAAATGAAAATGGATTGATTCACTTATGGCAAAAGGATTTACAGTCAAAGCAAATGCACCAAAACCAAAGGAACAAGAATGGGATATTGATGCAATTAAAGAAAGAATGCGTGGAAAGTCAATTGTATTTTGTCTTCCTGGTCGTGGGTGTTCTTTTATTTTTCTCAAGGCATTTGTACAACTCTGTTTTGATCTCGTACAAAATGGAATGAGTATTCAAATTTCTCAAGACTACTCATCAATGGTAAACTTTGCACGTTGTAAATGCCTAGGTGCAAATGTATTACGTGGACCAAAACAAATTCCCTGGGATGGAAAACTTCAATATGATTATCAACTTTGGATTGATAGTGATATTGTTTTTGATTCTACCAAGTTCTGGCAATTGTGCGATATGGCACTGCCCGCAGAAGGAGACGAAAAGGAAATCGTTGGTGGTTGGTATGCCACAGAGGATGGTGTCACAACTTCTGTGGCACACTGGTTAGAGGAGGATGATTTCCGCAGAAATGGTGGTGTGATGAATCACGAAACTGTGGAGAGTATCTCAAAAAGGCGTAAGCCATTCACAGTGGATTACACTGGTTTTGGTTGGGTACTGATTAAGAAAGGAGTTTTTGAAAATCTTGAATATCCTTGGTTTGCTCCCAAGATGCAAGTCTTTGAATCTGGTGCAGTACAAGACATGTGTGGTGAGGATGTCTCATTCTGTCTCGATGCAAAAGAAGCAGGATTTGAAATCTGGTGTGATCCGCGCATTCGTGTCGGACATGAAAAAACTCGTGTGATCTGATGAAAGAAAAACTTTATAATTTACTTTATAAAGGACGTATCATACACAAAAATCTCACTGCAGAGGACTGTGGTGAGATTCTTCAAGACCTCTCCGAACAATTTTATGCAGGAGAAGATATTGACCCAGAACTTATTGAACTTGAGGAGGTTTAAATGGCAGCAAATAAAAAATCACTGAGTGTCTCAGATGGTATTGAATCCCATTCCAAAAATACTCGACAGGGTTATGGAAGAAATACAAAGTACTCTGCAACCAGCAGAAATAAACCTCGTAAACCACGTAGAGGGCAAGGTAAGTAAAGAATATTTCTCAAGGCATTTGAAGAGTCTTCAAGTGTCTTTTTAATTCTTATAACTAATTAAGACTCTTATTTGCCTTATGATCTGGGTGGCGCCTCGCTTCTCGCTTGAAGGGAACTTGAAGAGAATAAAAAAAGAAATCTGTAAATGTCTTACCTAAATCACAATCTCCCAACAATCACTTGTTATATTCGTAACGAATTTCTCTATAATCATAAAAAAGGACATGGAGAGGTAACTTTATGCGACGTACACTCCGTAGCATCCTTAGAGAAGCACGTACCCCTCTTTGAGGCATTTCTAGAGAACGGAGTCAACTGGACAAGAAGACCAATTCATGCATTTTGTTGGAAACCAGATGCACAAGTTCCAAAATTAGAGGAATGTATGTGGTGGGATTGCTTTTCTCCTTATGTTGATGTTCAAGTACGTTCAAGACTTGCTAACTTACGTGCCGAACTTATCAACTATAAGGCGAAAAAGAATGAAGGAACTTATTTGTTTACTCTTGATTGGTCCTGGGAATCAAAATCTACTTTAAATACAAACTTTAGTGAGACACCAGAACATAAATGTGCTCATTTCTTTAAAATGGATAATGGAAACTTCTATGCATATCCAAATAACAAGATTTTATGGTACGATGATGCTTGGATACGCAATAGAATTGCCAAAAATCCTGGGTATGAAATCGATATGACTGAATATTCTGTTGAAAATATTCGTAAAATTGAAACATCTGACGATTTTATGTATGAAATCAAAGAAATTCGGGATAGCAACCCCGTAAAAAGTTCTGATTTACCAAATCAGGAGCAAACTCATGACCAAAAAGGTGGATAAGGACTCAGATTATATGAGAGACCAATGGGGAACATCATATCTCTCTAGTGAGTATGGTTGGGAAGAGAAGATAAAAAAGCAAAAGATGCTTCGTGAAATCTCAAATGATGATCTCACACCTAAAAAGCACGATTTTGTAGTTCAAAAAGAACTTCATGAAAAAATTCGAAATGATGATGATTATGATGATTGGGAGTATGGAACAGAACCAATTCCATTAACCGAATTTTAGTGAATAAATAATATAGATTCATAATATTCAATGCCTCTAGAGCGAGTCAGTCAAGGTTTCAAAGACATTAGTATGTCTTTTCAGGTTAATCCCCTGAATCTAGACTTAATTGCTCTGAAAAATGAAACTGCAATTGCTCGTTCAGTTCGTAATATTGTATTTACTCTTCCAGGAGAGAAATTCTTTGATTCAAATTTTGGATCTCGAATTTCAAACTCTCTTTTTGAAAATGTAGATGAAATTTCTGCATCAATCATTCGAGATGAAATACGAAATTCAATCACAAACTATGAACCACGAGTTGAATTGATTGATGTTCAGACAACTCCTGATTATGATAATGCATCATTTGATGTTTTAATTCAATATCGAATTATTGGTGCAGATGTGTTGCCTCAGCAACTTGAATTTGTTTTGCAACCTACTCGGTAATTAGGTAAATGCCACTAGTAAATTTTACAAATCTGGATTTTGACCAGATTAAGACAACTCTTAAAAACTACTTAAAATCTAATTCCAACTTTACGGATTATGACTTTGAGGGATCTAATCTCTCGACAATTCTTGATGTTTTGGCATACAACACTTATATCACTTCATATAATGCAAATATGGTTGCAAATGAAGTTTTTATTGATAGTGCAACACTCAGAGAAAATGTTGTTTCACTTGCAAGAAATATTGGATATGTTCCAAAGTCAAGAAAGGCAGCAACATCAACAGTTAGTTTTTTTGTAGATACTTCGAGCATCACTCCACCTCCAGTATCACTTACATTGCACAAGGGACCAATTGCAAGCACTTCTGGGTCCTTTGGCAATCAATCATTTGTATTTTCAATACTTGAAGATATTACAGTTCCTGTTTTTAATAATATTGCATCATTTGATGAAATTAAAATTTATGAGGGAGTTCTTTTAACCAGCAATTTTACATATAATCCAAGAAATCCAAATCAGAGATATATTCTTCCAAACTCTGGAATTGATACGGATTTGATTTCTGCAATTGTAAGACCAAATGAGACCTCTACGATATCAGTTAAGTACAATCTTCAGAACAGTTTATTTGGTGTAAATTCGGAATCAGAAGTTTATTACATTCAAGAAATTGAAGATGAAAGATATGAATTAATTTTTGGTGATGGTGTTTTTGGAAAAGCACTTGAAGACGGAAATTATATTCAGGTTTCTTATATTGTATCAAATGGTGATAGTGGAAATGGAATCAGTCAATTTACATTTTCAGGAAGACTTTCATATACTCGAAATTCAATTACATATAACATTACTTCGGGTATTTCTTTACTTACAACAGGTCTAATATCTTCAGGTGGAGAATCTATTGAACCAGTAGAATCTATTCGTAAATTTGCACCGAGAATTTATGCATCTCAAAATCGGGCACTTACATCTAATGATTATGAAACTTTAATTCCTGCAAAAATTTATCCAGAGACAGAATCTATCTCTGTTTTTGGTGGAGAGGAATTGATTCCCCCACAGTATGGGAAAGTTTTTATTAGTATTAAACCAAGAACAGGAGATTTTTTACCAAATTTAATTAAGGAAAATATTAAATTAAAATTGAAACAATATGCGGTTGCGGGAATTGTTCCTGAAATTTTGGATCTAAAATATCTTTACTTGGAAGTAATTTCGAATGTATACTATAATTCAAATTTAGCACCAAGTGCATCTAACATATCAAGTATAGTTCAATCAAATGCTCTTAAATATGCAGAATCTACAGAACTTAACAAATATGGTGCTCGATTTAAATATAGTAAATTTTTAAAAATTATTGATGATAGTCACGATTCAGTAACATCAAATATTACAAGAATTCAAATGAGAAGAGACTTACGTGTAGTTTTGAATTCTTTTGCAGAATATTCAATCGGATTTGGAAATCAATTTCATATTAATAGTATGAATGGATATAATATCAAATCTACGGCATTTAGAGTATCTGGAATTTCTGAAGAGGTCTATATATCTGATATTCCAGATACAAATCGAAGTACTGGTTCTATTTTTATGTTTACTATTCCAAATATTTCTTCTACAAATCCAACGATTATAAAAAGAGGTATTGGAAGAATTGATTACATAAAAGGTATTATAACATTAAATCCAATTAATATTACATCTGCAAAAATCAAAGATGGTCAATCAATAATTCAAATTTCTACAACTCCACAATCAAATGACGTGATTGGGTTACAGGATTTATATTTGCAACTAGATATTAATAATAGTATATTTGAAATGGTAATCGATGAGATTTCATCTGGATTAGATCCATCAGCATCAAACTATATCGTAACTTCAAGTTATAACAACGGAAATTTGGTAAGAGTGTAAAATGACAGAAAAAAGAATTCAATTCAGCAACATTGTTAAAAATCAACTTCCAAATTATGTAATAGAAGAATTTCCATTAATTTCTGAATTTTTATCACAATACTATATTTCGCAAGAATTTAAGGGGGCTCCTGCAGATTTAATTCAAAATATTGATAGATATGTAAAAATTGATGAATTAACGAATCAAACAGATTCTACAGTTCTTGGACAAGATATTTCATTTTTTGATACGGATATTATTATAGATCAAACTGGTGTTGGAATAGAAGATTTTCCAGATTCTTATGGTGTTCTGCAAATTGATGATGAAATTATTACATATACAGGAAAAACCTCAAGTTCTTTTACCGGATGTGTTCGAGGATTTGTTGGAATTACTTCTTTTACAAAACAAAATTATCCGGATCAATTAGTTTTCTCAGAAAGTGAGTCTGCAGAACATACATCTGGAGCAGTAATTAAAAACTTAAGTTCTTTATTTTTAAAAGAATTTTTACTTAAAACAAAATATCAGTTATTACCAGGACTTGAAAATAGAACTCTAAGTTCAAATATAAATCAATCTCTTTTTATTAAGCAGGCAAAGGATTTTTATCTGAGTAAGGGAACTGATGAGTCATTTAAAATTCTATTCAATGCATTATATGGTGAAAGTGCTGTTATTATTAGACCAAAAGATTATTTGTTTCGACCATCAGATGCAAATTATCGAGTCACTGACGATTTAGTTGTAGAAAGAATTGAAGGTGATCCATTAAATTTACTAAATGCAACATTATTTCAAGATGAATATCACAATATTTCAAGAGCATATGCACCAATTGCAGATGTTGAAGTTGTAATTTCTGAACTTGGAACTACTTATTACAAATTAAGTTTAGATTCTGGATATAGTCGTGATATTAGAGTCGATGGTGCAATTTATGGAAATTTTGTAGTTCATTCAAAAACACAATTAATTGAATCTGTTTCTACGGGAACTACCACATTATCAGTAGATTCTACAGTTGGGTTCCCACAAAGTGGAGAACTTTCAGTAACTTATAATGATAATACCACGGGAATATTATCATATTCTCATAAATCACTTACTCAATTTTTTGATTGCTTTGGAATATCTGGAATCATTGAAGATAAATCTCAAATTGGAATCAATACTTATGCATATGCAAATGTATCTAACGAATTAATTAAAGTAAGAATTAATTCTGTTATTAAATCTTGTTCAATTAGCAATGATACTCGTTACTATCATGTCGGAGATACTGCACAAATAAGAACACTTGGTGTAGATATTGATAATTATTTGTTTAATAATTGGTTTTTAAATATTGCATCGTCATATGAAATTACTTCAATATCTCTACAAAATACTTTTGATTATACCTACAATATTACAGTTAAAACTCCACATATTTTTAAAATTGGAGATTCTGTTAAAATTATAAATTCGAGTGGATCTGAAAAATTATCTACGATTAGTAATGTCGATTCTTCCACATCATTTTCAATATCTGGGCAGGGAGTTCTTTCAAATGATCAATACATTATAAGAAGAAATTTATTAAAGATAAATTCAAATACTTTTCTAAATTTATCAAATATAAATTCAAATGTTCAAAATTTATACAAATTGGATGAAAAATTACTGATTTCTTCTTCATCTATACCCACATATTATAACCAACCTTTAGATTTATACAACAAATCTGTAACATTTTCTGGAACATTTCCATCTTCTGGAGTTGGATCAACTAATATATTCAACATCACTTCAACAAAAGATCACGGATTTTATACAGGAGATATTGTTTATTATACTCCAGAAAAACAAACATCTATCAATCCAGATACATTAGAAGAAGAAAAAACTGTTATAAGTTCACTCTTTGATGAGGGAATTTATTATGTTAAAAGAATTGATCAAAATAATATACAACTTGCAAATAGTAAAGATAGCATTTATTATTCAAATTTTGAATATGTAAGTGATGCAACATCTGTAAGTAACAATAAAATTGAACTTTATGATTTTAAATCAAAAACTCTTCTTTCACAAAAATTATTAAGAGAAGTATCTACTCCGATAAATGATGGTCAGGTATATCCAACAAACTCAGGATTTACAGGAATTTTAATTAATGGTGTTGAAATATTAAATTATAAATCATCAGATTTAGTTTATTACGGAGCACTTCAAAATATTGATGTAATTGCACCTGGATTTGGATATGATGTCATTACTCCCCCAACTTTGATTATATCTGATGCTGTTGGATATGGAGCTACTGGATACTGTGCAGTAAGAGGATTTTTATCTGAAATTAAAATTATTGATAGTGGATTTGATTATCAAGGCACTCCAAAAATAAACATAACTGGTGGAAATGGTGTTGGTGCGAATGCCAGCGTGAATATGAAACTCATTGATCACGAGTCATCATTTAATTCGGAGAGTCCATCTGCTCTTGTTGGTATAGGAAGCACTGTTTCAACAATTGGATTTGGAACTTATCATAAGTTTAGAAATTCTGAAAGAATCATTTATAAAACAAACGGACAAACTGCAGTCGGAGGTCTCTCAACAGATTCTTCATACTATGTGTCTACAATTTCTCCGTATGTTGTTAAATTACATAAAACTTTAGATGATGCAGTTTCTGGAATTAATACTGTTGTTTTATCTTCTTATGGAGTTGGAAATCATACTCTTCAATCATACAATAAAAAATCTGTAGTTGGATCTATTAACATTATCAATTCTGGAAGTGGATATGAAAACAAAAAAAGAACATCACAACCTTCAGGAATAAGCACAGCATTAAGTATTGTTGAAATTGAAAATCACGATTACAAATCAGGAGAAGTTGTAGTTTATAATGTTGATGGGACTGCTGTGAGTGGTCTTACAACAAACACTTCATATTATGTTACAGTAGTTGATAGTGATAAATTTAGACTGTCTCAAGTGGGTGTAGGATCCACAAATCAAGATTTTTATTACAATACAAAACAATTCGTCAACTTTAATTCTGTTGGATCTGGAACACATATTTTCAATTACCCAGAAATCAGTGTTGAAATCGTTGGAGATGTTGGAATTTCGTCCGTGGGGTCAGAAACCTTTAAATCTATAATTAAACCAATATTTAGAGGACAGATTACTTCTGTTCATCTATCAGATAATGGAATTGGATATGGATCTTCAGAAATTTTAAATTATAATCGTCAACCAAGTATAACATTAGATAGTGGATCAAATGCACAATTAACCCCTATTATTGAAAATGGAAAAATTGTTGACGTTATTATTAACAATTCTGGAGTCAATTATTCTTCTCCTAATATTTCTATTACTGGAAGTGGATCTGGTGCTTCCATAACCCCAATAGTTCAAAATGGTGCAATAACTTCGGTTAAAATTATTAATGGTGGAATTGGATATTCACAAAGATCAACTTTTATTACCATCACACCACCAGGATCTTCTTGCAAATTTGATCCAAAAATACAAACTTGGAGAGTGAATTTATTTGAAAAATATTTTAATAATATTACAGATGATGATGGAATTCTCTCAAAAGGTCTCAATAAAAACTATCAATTAGAATATTCACATTTATATGCTCCAAGAAAATTAAGAGAAGCAGTTTATTCTGTAAATCAGAACGGAAACGTTTTATATGGAAGCCCTGATCTCATTAAAGTTAACAATACAGAACAATTATCAACAAAACATTCTCCGATTATTGGTTGGGCATATGATGGAAATCCTATTTATGGTCCATATGGATACATAACCAAACAAGGAGGAGTAATTTCTCCTATGAAATCTGGATATGAATTAAATTCTTTACAACAAAGACCAAATTTTCCACTTGGATTTTTTGTAGAAGATTATGTATATTCTGAAAAAAGTGATGAAACTGTTCTGGATCATAATAATGGAAGATTTGGTGTTACTCCAGAATTTCCAAATGGAACTTATGCATACTTTACGACTATAAATTATACTTCTTCAGATAATTCTGGACCATTTGTAAATTATAGAAGACCAGTATTTCCATATTTGATTGGAGATGCCTTCAAATCAATTCCAAACGAATTTAATTTTAAAATTGCATCAAATCAAGACGATTTTGATTTAAATCAAACAAATTGGTTAAGATTTACGACTCCGTATAATATTATCAATGGTACTGCATCATATTCATATTTACAAACTCCAAATAATTTAAATCAGACGGTTGATGTTAAGTATACACTTCCTGGTTCAGTTGAAAATATTGGAATCAATAGTGGTGGAGATGGTTATAAGGTAAATAATTCTATTGTATTTGATGAAAGTGGGACAAAAGGATATGGTGCAGCTGCAAAAGTTTCTAGAATAAAAGGAAAATCTGTAACTCTGGTCAGTACTGCAACAAGTACGATTAGTAATGTGGAATTTTTCTCTGGTGAAGAAAAAAATTCATTTACAATATATGCCGAAAATCCTCATAATCTGAACAATAATGATATTGTCAGTGTTTCTGGATTAAACACAACATCAACTTCTCTTCAATTAAGTCCATATACTATTGGAGTTACAACATCAAATATTTTGACACTCAATGTGGGAGTTGGAACTGCTGTTGCAACAGGAATTGTTACTTATTTTTCTGTTACTGGTAATTTAAGTCCAACAAGTATCCGTGAAAATGATATTTTTACAATATCTACAGAAAAAGTAAAAATATTAAATGTAGATCCATTCAATTCTAGAATTAGAGTTCTAAGACAGATTGATAGTACTGTTGGCATTTCTCATACTGCAACAGAAATTTTATATGAAAATCCAAGAAAATTAAAAATTACCTCTGGAATTACAACCTCATATGATTACAAATTAAACCGTCAAATATATTTTAATCCTAAAGACTCCATCGGACTTGGAACGATTGCAGGAGTTGGAATCGGAACAACTATTACAATATCAAATCCTGGGGCAGGAATAACTCAAATTTTTATTCCAACAAAAACAATTTATCTTCCAAATCACAAATTAGAAACTGGAGACATACTGACATATTCTCCAAATATCGGATCTTCAATTGGAGTTTCTACAAATGGAATTTCAACATCAGTTACTCTTACAAACCAATCACAGGTATTTGTTGCAAAAATTTCAGAAGATTTGATTGGTATTTCTACAGTAAGAGTTGGTTTAGGCTCTACAGGAGTTTTTGTTGGAATTGCTTCTACAACAAGAGGTTTGAGTACTCTCTTCTTTACTGGAATTGGAACAGGAATATATCACAGTTTTGAAACAAATTATGACTCAATTATTGGAAATATTTCTAGAAATTTGGTCACAGTTTCTACTTCACAAACACACGGACTAACAGCAGAAGATTTTGTTTATATTTCTGTAAACCCTTCTATCAGCACAACTTTTGCTGTGAAATATAATGATTATAATAGAAGATTGGTTATTAATTCAAAAGATTTTATTTCAACAGGAGTAAATACTTCTACCAGTTCTATTAATATTGTCAATCACGGATTTATTAATGGACAAAAAATTATTCATATCTCAAGTTCTCCATCCGGAGGTCTTCAGAATAATCAAATCTATTATGTAGTAATTGTAGATAATAATACACTTAAACTTTCAAATACTTATTATAGTGCTACAAGTCTGATTCCAGAAATTGTTGGAATCACGAGTGCTTCCAGTGGTACATTATCACCAATTAACCCAGCAATTCAATTATATAAAAATTCTACCATAACATTTGATCTTTCCGATTCCTCTTTATCATATACGGATCAATTCGCATTATATCCAGCATTTGAATTTAAATTTTATAAGGATTCAAATTTTACTGAAGAATTTACTACTTCAAAAACTTCTAATGTCTTTGAAGTTCAAAAAATTGGGACAATTGGTGTAACTACAACCGCAAAGGTAATTTTAAACGTAAATGAAAATACTCCAGAAAAATTATATTATAATCTCATTCCAATATATGATAACAACACTCCACAAATAAAAAGAGAAGTTGTTATTGATACTTTGATTCAGGACCATAATGAATTGCAAATTGAATCCAGCAAATATAATGGAGAACATAAAATTTCTATTGCCACACCAAGTTCTTTTACTTACAATTTGCCAGAATTTCCAGAATCTGTTTCATATGGATCTTCAACATCAGTAATAAGTTATGAAACAACATCTTCTTCGGCATCTGGACCGATTGCAAAATTCGAAATAAAGAATAGAGGGCAAAATTATTATTCACTACCAGGAATCACAACAATCGTGAGTGTTTCTGGATCAAATGCAATTGTAGAACCTTCTAGCACCAGTATTGGTAAAATTAAAAAAACAAAAATATCTGATATTGGATTCGATTTTTCTTCAGACAATACTGTTAGACCTACAGTATATCTTCCACAAATCATAAAAGTAGATCCTTTGGCATCATTTGCTTCAATTGGAATTTCTTCGGCTGGAAGAGGATATAGTTCTGCACCAAAATTAATTGTTATTGATGGTAAAACTCAAAATGTCATTCCAGAAGTTGATTTGAGATATTCGTTGGGTGATACTCAAGTCACTATTTTAAGAAATACTTTTGGAATTAATAATTCTTTACCGACAATTCTTCCTACAGAAAATACAAATGGTGTTGGTATTAATTCTATTAGTTTTAACAATTCAACTAAAAGTGTAACTGTTAGATTGTCTGTTGGATTTAGTACAGCAAATTCATTCCCATTTCAAGTCAATGACAAAGTTTTAATTGAAAATGTAAGTGTGGGAGTCGGATCTACTGGAAGGGGATATAATTCTAAAGACTATAATTATAATTTATTCACACTTACTTCTGTAACTCCAAATTTGGGTGGAATAGGATCTGTAAGTTATAGTCTTGCCGAATTTTTAGATTCATCAGAAATTCCTGGAAATTATGATTCAACCAATTCGTCTGGAAGAATTATTCCACAAAAATACTTTCCAATTTTCAATCCAATTTTATCTAAAAATAATTTTTTAATCGGTGAAACGACAACATCAGATTCTTCTACAGGAATAGTCGAAAATTGGGATCCAAAAAACAATTTACTCACCGTAAGTTCAAATGATAATTTTTATTCTGGATCTATTATTAAAGGATTTACTTCTAAAACTCAAGGAAATATAACTTCTATTGAAAGAACAGATTCTTTCTTTGAAACGGGAGCAACCTCTAAAGTTGAAAAGGGTTGGCAGATTAATGCAGGATTTCTGAACGATAATTTACAAAAAATACAAGATAGTTTTTATTATCAAAATTTTTCATATTCAATAAAATCAAAAATAGATTATGATACTTGGAATGATGTAGTAAGTACACTGAATCACACTGCAGGATTTAGAAAATTTGCTGATTATCAATTAGAGTCATCTTCTTCACAATCTTTATCTGTAGGAATTTCTACAGATTTAACATCTTTTGAAATTCTGAATAATATTGTGGGTAGTGCGAATTTAAACTGCGTTTATGATTTTGATTTAGTAAAGGAGAATTCTTTACAAATTGGAAATTCGTCATTTTCTGACGAAATTATATTTTCAAGTCGAATTCTTACCGATTATCAAGAATCTGTAGGAAATAGGGTACTTTCGATTGATGATATTAGTTCACAATTTAATAGTAGTCCAAGAGCAACTCGTTATTCAGATATTCATAGATTTAAATTATCAGATGCAAGAGTACAAAAATATTTTATATACACAAAAGATCAAAGGTATACTGACGAAAGACAGTGTGAATTTGTCACACTTTTACATAATGATGCAACTGGATTTTTAAATCAATATGCAAAGGTTTATAGTACTAATGATTTGGGATCATTCGATTTTAGCATTCAAGGAACCGAGGGAATATTAGAATTTTATCCAATAAAATATATCATAAACGATTATAATGTTTCTATTATTGCTTATGATGTAAAAGGCGTTCTGTCTGGTGTTAGCAGTGCTAATTACGGTGGAATTGTAAATATAGTAGGAACAAGTGTATCCTCAGTTTCGGTAGGGTCCACTTGTACAATTGTAAGTATTGCAAATACATATACTTCGGCAAAGGTTTTAGTTGAAATTAGTGCAAGTAATGGACAATATGAATTTGATGAGTTGAATATTATTCACGATGGATCAAATATTCAATTTTTAGAATATGGGCAATTAACAAATAATTCTACTCTTCCATATTCAAGTTCTGGACTGGGTACCTACAACCCATATTTTTCTGGTTCAAATCTAATTGTAGATTTTATTCCAAATACTGGATTAGCAGTTACTTGCAACACACTACACATCTCAATTGCAAATACATCATATACTGGTGTAGGAACTTTTAATATGAAGTATTCTTTGTTAGAAGCAAGAACAACTTCAATCGCATCATCAACATCCCCAATTGCAACTCCGGTCGGGCAATATGTCAATATTAATAGCGATAATTTTGATTATGACTGTGCTCACTTCTTGGTTCAAGTATCAGATACCATAAACAATCAGCATCAATTGTCTGAGGTTATAGTTCTTCACAATTCTACAGATACTTTTATTACTGAATTTGCAAATATAGAAACTGCATCTGGACTTGGAACAGTAGGTGTATCTAGAACAGACACATATACAAAAATTACCTTTACTCCGAATCCAAATATTCAAGTTCAGGTAAAATCATTTATGAATGCACTACAAATTACAAATGAAACGAGTGATATTACAGAAATTGATTTAACAAATTCTTCTATAGTCACAGATAACAATACCTATGAAGGAACTGAACGAAGCATAAAGAAAGATTTTAATCTCCAACATAAGACTGATGATATATTCCGGAGAAATTTTGATGGAAGTGATTCTCAGATTGTGAATATATTGAACAATACAATAACAATTCCAAATCATTTTCTGGTAAGTGGAGAAGAAGTTGTATATTCACACGCAGGTGCAGGATCAACTCAGGCAATTGGAATTGCCTCAACTAGTTTTGTTGGAATTGGAACTACTAATAAGTTACCGGCAACAGTTTATGTTGTAAAGGTAAGCAGTAATTTGATCAAATTAGCTTCTAGTGCTCAAAATGCATTAAAATCAATTCCAGAAGTTCTCAATTTTACTTCTGTTGGTATTGGATCTTCTCATACATTTAATGCAACCAACCAAAATGCAAAGGTTATTGTTGCTATTGACAATTTAATCCAATCTCCTGTTGTATCCAGTGCGATTACATCTACATTATCTAAACAACTTTTAATATCCGAAAATACAGCATACTTTACAGGAATCACATCATTTTTTGGTGGAGATTTAATAAAAATTAATGATGAAATTATGAGAATTGATGGTGTGGGAATTGGATCCACAAATACAATTCTTCTTAAGAGACCTTGGTTGGGAACTACTGTTGTAGGGCACTCTACGGGAGCTCTGATTACCAAAGTAGTCGGAAATTACAATATTGTAGACAATACTCTAAACTTCTCCGAAGCTCCATATGGAAATATTCCATTAAGTGCATCTACAAACGAACCGGATGAAATAGATTGGACTGGAATATCGGTATCTTCCACCTTTCAGGGAAGAGTATTCTTAAGATCAGGAACTCCTAATTCTAGTAATGAAACATATTCTAAAAATTATGTTTTTGATGATATTTCCAATAATTTTAATGGTAGTAAAAAGGATTTCACTCTTACTTCCAGTGGATCTAGTGTGACTGGAATTAGTAATGAAAATGCAGTCATTTTAATTAATGATATTTTCCAAGGACCAGGATTAAATGCAGATTATACTTTATCAGAAAATCTAGGAATTACAAGTATTACTTTTACCGGAACAGCATCATCAGTTTCATATGATGTAAATGTTTCAACTCTCCCAAGGGGTGGAATTATTGTATCTGTTGGATCAACTGGAGGGTTTGGATACCAACCACTTGTTTCTGCTGGTGCAACCGTTACAGTTTCTATTGCAGGAACAATTTCTGCAATTAGCATTGGAAATAGTGGTTCTGGATATAGGTCTGGAATACAAACCAGTGTAAGAGTTGGTGTAACAACTTCATCAACAGGATCACCAAACATTCAATATATTGGAACAGCTGCGGTAAGTAATGGAAATATTGTGAGTATTGCAATTACAAATCCAGGAACGGGATATACTTCCACCAATCCACCAGAAGTAATTATTGATTCACCACTCTCATATTCAGACATACCATTAGTTTATAGTGCTTCTTCAGTTTCTGGAAATGGTGGTAATGCAACTGCAAGTATTGTGGTGGGACAAGGTTCAAGTGTAATTGATTTTGAAATTACAAATCTTGGATATGGATATGGTCAGGAACAAATTTTAACTGTTGCAATTGGTGGAACAATAGGAATTCCGACTACAGGGTCTGCTTCTTTTAGAGAATTTCAACTTTCAATTCAAGAAACATACACTGATGAATTTTCTGGATGGTCAATTGGTGAATTACAAATTCTTGATAATTATGATGCATTGTTTGATGGATCTAGAAAAGAATTTCCAATCACAGTTTCTGGAAGTCTTATTTCAATTCGTTCTGCACCAGGATCACCTGTAGATGTTCAGGATGTTTTGTTGATTTTTATTAATGATATTTTACAAATACCTGGAGGTGGTTATATCTTTAATGGTGGAAGTGTTATTACATTTACAGAAGCACCAAAATCGGGAGATACTTCAAAAATACTCTTCTATAAGGGAAGTGGTTCTATTGATGTAATAGAAAGAAATATTTTAGAAACCGTAAAGGAGGGTGATGATTTAACTATTGGTTATGATCCTTCTATTGGACAACCAGCAACTTTCCAAGAAGATGAAAGAACTGTTACTAGTATTACATCCACAAATACTGTTGATACACTTCCATATTTTGGACCTGGCAATACAAATGATTCAAATTTATTAAGACCTGTTGTTTGGTGCCGACAAACCGAAGATAAAATTATTAATGAACAAATAATTGGAAAGAATAGAATTATATATGAACCTCTAATTTATCCAACAGCATATTTAATTCAATCAGTTGGAATTGGATCTACGATCATTTATGTAGATAATATTCGCCCATTCTTTAATCCAATTAATGAAAATAATGTAACTCTAAATTTCCAAAAAAATATTACATTAATTTCTCAAGATGGTAGAGTTGGGGCAACTGCAACTTGTATAGTCTCTTCTGGAGGAACGATTACTTCGATTGTAATTAGTGATGGTGGAGTTGGATATACAACCACACCAATAATATCAATATCTCAACCAATTGGATTTGGAACAACAGCAGCACAAAATACTGCTCTTGCAACTGCAACCATATCTAATGGAATTGTAACAGGAATTGCAGTTACATATAGTGGAATTGGGTACATATCTACTTCTGTTCCACAAGTATTAATTGAACCACCAACATTTGTTTATGAAGATAATGCTGTAATTTCTTATCAAGGAGATTTTGGAATTATATCCGGAATTTCGACAACTTCTGTTGGGGTTGCTTCAACTGGATTAGTATTTGATATGTTAATTTCACCAAATTCATTTTTAAGAAATTCATCAATAACTGGAGTTACAACTATTAGTGGAATTCAAACTGGTTATTATTTTACGATCTATAACTCCAATGTCGGTAGAGGTGTGACTTCACTTAATTCTTTAGGATCAACTGTTGGAATTGGATCAACTTTCTTAGACAATGTGTATCAGGTGGCAGCAGTTTCAATAGCACAAACTTCCACAATTGGTTTTGGAGTCACTTATGTTGCAAAAGTAACAGTAAGTGTCTCTAGTTATAATGGACTATCTGGAATTGGTTATAGCAATTTTTATGGTGAATTTAGTTGGGGAAAAATCAACCTTTCATCTAGATCCAAAGAAAATTTATATAGTGCATACACTAATAATGGATTTACTGGAATTTCAACAGGATCAATTGCATCTAGAAAAATTCCATTAAAATATTTGAACTATATTTCATAAATAGATAAAAACAATGTAAAATGGCAGCAATCATAACTGATCAAATTAGAATATTGAATGCAAAGAATTTTGTTTCTGGAATAAGCACTGGAACAAACTCTTATTATACTTTTATTGGTCTTCCAAATCCAACAGATTTTCAATCAGATTGGGATACAAATCCTCCTTCACCAAAAGACAATTTTAATGAGGAGAATAATTATTGGGATACAATGATTGCATTAAAGAAAATTAATGCAAGTGATGCTCGATTGGTGATTCAAAGAAGATTTTGGTCTTCTGGAACTGTTTATGATATGTATCGTCACGACTATAGTAGTTCAAATACGGCTCCAATATCGGGAGCAACTAACCTATATTCGGCAAATTATTATGTAATCAATAGTGATTATCGTGTTTATATCTGTTTACAGAACGGAATTAGTCCAGATAATCCTACAGGGAAACCATCTCTTGACGAACCAACATTTACAGATTTGGAACCAAGGTCTGCTGGTTCTTCTGGAGATGAATATATATGGAAATACCTTTATACTATCAAACCAAGTGAAATTGTAAAATTTGAATCCACAGATTTTATACCTGTTCCTTCAGATTGGGAAACAAGTTCTGAAAGTGCGGCAGTTAGAAATAATGCAATAGATGGGTCTCTCAAAATTGTAACAATTACAGATAGAGGAGTTGGTTTAGGAACAGCAAATAGAACTTATACAAGAGTTCCCATCAAAGGTGATGGAAGTGGAGCAGAGTGTACGATTGTAGTTGATAATGATCAAAAAGTCCAGTCAATTACAGTATCTAATCAAGGATCTGGATATACTTATGGAAATGTCGATTTGATTTCTGGTGGATTTCCGACAGGAACTACGAGACCCACCTTTGATGTCATTATTCCACCTCAAGGAGGTCACGGATATGACATCTATCGAGAACTCGGTGCAATTAACGTTCTTTTATATTCAAGAATTGAAAATGATGTTCAAAATCCAGATTTTATAACAGGAAATCAAATTGCAAGAATTGGAATTGTTCAGAATCCAAAATCATTTGGATCTACACAAATTATGTCCCTGGACAAGGCAAGTGCAGTTTATGCTCTAAGACTCACAGGAATTGGATATGATTCAGCAACTTTTGTGGCAGATAGTTATATTACTCAGACAATTGGAACTGGTGTTACTGCTGCTGGAAGAGTTATAAATTATGATCAAACAACCGGAGTTTTAAAGTATTGGCAAGATCGGTCAGTTGCAGGATTTAATACAGTCGGAACAGCACAGACCACTCCTCCATATGGATTTAACTTAAATCGTTTTACAAGTTCTCCATCTACGGGTGGAAGTTTGTCAATTATACCAACTAATGGTACTACAACTCTTTCAATTAGTACAACATTTACGGGTATTTCTACTGTAATAAATAATAGAACATATTACTTAGGTCAATCTTTTTCAAATGGTCTGGCAAATCCTGAAGTTAAAAAATATTCTGGCAATATAATTTACGTTGACAATAGACCGTCAATCACCAGATCATCAAATCAAAAAGAAGATATCAAAGTTATTTTGCAATTCTAAGAAATTATGCCTCAACAAACTAATCTCAACGTATCTCCATACTTTGACGATTTTAATTCTGACAACAATTATTCTAAGGTTCTATTTAAACCTGGATATCCCGTACAGGCAAGGGAACTCACAACCTTACAATCAATTTTACAAAATCAGATTGAAAAATTTGGGCAGCATTTTTTCAAAGAGGGTGCAAAAGTTATTCCAGGGAATACTGGATATAATGCACAATATTATGCGGTTGAATTAAATAATTCTTATTTGGGAGTTCCTGTTGAGGCATACGTATCACAACTAATTGGAACAAAAATTACAGGACAAACTTCTGGTGTAACTGCTGTTGTTGATAATGTACTATTTGCAGCAAATTCTGAGAGAGGTAATCTCACTCTTTACGTAAATTATCTTTCTTCAAGTACTGCAAACAATTCTACAAAAACTTTTTCTGATGGAGAGGGACTTCTTGCCGGATCAACAATAAACTCTGGTCTCTTAGGAAATAGTACAATTCAGGCAGGACAAACATTTGCAATTACTCTTGCAAATAATGCAAATTCTATTGGTTCTGCGTTCACTATTACCGAAGGTGTTTATTTTGTAAGGGGACAATTTGTAAGAGTAGCAACAGAAACTCTAATTTTAGATCAATATAGCAATACTTCAAATTATAGAGTTGGATTATTTGTAAATGAAGAAATTATAACACCAGATATTGATGAAGGTCTAAATGATAATTCTCAGGGATTTAATAATTATTCTGCCCCAGGAGCAGATAGATTTAGAATATCAGTATCACTTTTTAAAAAAAGTTTAGACGATTTTAATGATAATAATTTTGTAGAACTTGCATCTGTGAGTGCAGGTGTTTTAAAATCTCAAAAAACCACTACAGATTATAGCAACTTAACAGATGAGTTAGCAAGAAGAACCTATGCAGAATCTGGAGACTATTGTGTAACTCCATTTGATGTATCAGTCAAAGAGTCACTAAATGATCAACTAGGAAATCGTGGTATCTTTAATGTTGGTCAATTTACTTATGGTGGATCAGTTCCGACTGATGATTTAGCAGTTTATCAAATTTCTCCAGGAAAGGCATTTGTTCGTGGATATGAAATTGAAACTATCAGTCCAACATTTCTTGATGTACCAAAACCAAGAACAACAAAAACTTTAGAAAATCAGGCAATTAATTATAATACTGGACCAACTCTAATTTTAAACAGAGTTTATGGATCTCCTGTAATTGGAATTGGAAATACTTATGTATTAAGTTTGAGAAATGAGAGGGTTGGTATTGCAAGCACAACTGCTCCTGGAAAAGAAATTGGTTTATCTAGAATTTATGATTTTAGATTAGAGTCCGGGTCTTATAATGCATCAAATTCAAATATTAATCAGTGGTATATTTCACTATATGATATTCAAACAATTACTGAGATTAGTTTAAACGAACCTATTACTCTTTCTGTTCCAACTTTTATTAAGGGAAATAACAGTGGTGCCACTGCATTCTTAAAAGAATCTGTATCAAATTCTGCACTTTTAACTGTTTATGAAAAAACAGGGGAATTCATAACAAATGAGTCATTTACAATTGATGGAATTGTAAATGGAAGAGTAGCAATTGCAATTACATCATATGGAATTTCTGATGTTAAGTCGGTTTACGGTGTTGTGGGATCTGGATCTACATTTACGGCTGATGTTCTTCAATCAACTGCATTTTTTGTTGGAATTGCTACAATTGCCTCTTTTCAGTATAATTCAAATGTAAGTATTTTAACAACTAATATTACATCAACAGTTGGTGTTGGATCAACTAATATTTTTGTAAACAGCACTTCCGGAGTGTCAGTAGGTAGTTCTATTAGTATAGGTACGTCAATTACAAACGCAGTTGTGACTGGTGTTGGAAATACTTTTGTAACTATTGGTGCTGGAGCAACAATAGGAAATTTACTTAATTTATCAATCAACAATAGTGTGGGTATTGGATCTACTCAATTATTTGTTGCAAGTAGCACAGGAGTTTCTATTGGGGGTTCTTTTAATCTTAATAGGGGAAATTTAATTACAACAATTACTACTGGGCAAACTGTGGGAATTGGGTCAACTCAAATTTTTGTGACAAGTCTTTCTGGAGTTGCCATAGGAAACTCTGTTACTGTAGGAGCAGCACTCACAAATGCACGTATTGTTGGTCTAGGCACAACATCTGTTTTTATTGGAACCGGAAGCACTGCATCAGTATCCATAACCGCAGGAACAGCAGTCACATTCTCTCTTATAAATTATGGGTTATCTGTTGTTAGTTTAGGTTCAACATCTATCTTTATTGGAGCAGGAAATACAATATCTTCTGCAATTGGAATTGGAAGTACTTTGGCATTTACAAACACTTCTTCTCTGATTACGGGAACAGTAGTATCTTTCACAAATCCACTATTTACAAGTGATGTAACATCACCAAATAAATTATTTCCAGGAACAATTGTTAAAAAAGACAATATAGTTTCTTATGGATCAGCAAGTAATAGAGATCCTTTTTATGGAAAAGTTGTATCTGTAGGAGCAACATCAATTCAAATTAGTGGTATTGCAACAGTTACCGGAGTGTGTGATGGAGCGCTTCCAACTGTAACATTATCAGTAACAGATTTGCAAATATTGACCACAAATTTAGAAGATTCCACAGATAACACTCTTTATACAAAACTTCCAAAGAATAATATATCTTCTGTTGATCTTACAAACGCAAGTTTAACGATTAGAAAATCTTATACGGTCAATATTCTAAACAATCAACTTTCAACAGCAGCAGTTGCCGGATCTAACGAAACCTTCTTGCCTTTTGATGAAGAAAGATATTCATTAATTCGGTCTGATGGATCCACAGAAGTTTTGACTTCTGATAAGTTCTCATTCACATCTGGATCAACTCAACTTCAAATTTATAATCTTGGATCAAATAACACTGGTGCAACATTAGTTACGACACTCACAAAAATAAAACCAAAAGCAAAATCAAAACTCAAAAATAGAGTGAATAGTGTTATTGTAGATAAATCAAAATATAATTATTCAGGAATAGGTGGAACTACAATTAATGATGGACTAACTTTTGGAAACTACCCTTATGGCACCAGAGTTCAAGATGAAAATATTTGTTTAAATGTTCCTGATGTGATTGAAATTCATTCAATTTATGAATCATTAGATACAACAGATCCATCAGCACCAACTGCTGTTTTATTCTCAATTACAAGCCCATCCACAACAACTTCTGAGTTGATTATTGGTGAAAAAATCACAGGACAAACAAGTGGTGCAATTGCAATCTGTGCAGAAAAATTAACAAATACTCAAATTTCATTTATATACAAAAATCAAAATACTTTTAAAGAAGGAGAAACATTAGTATTTGAAGAATCAAATATTCGTGCAATCGTAGTAACATTAAATATTGATAGTTTTAATATTTCTTCAAATTATACATTCTCTACTGGGCAAGAAGGCACATTTTATGATTTTGGTGTAATCAATAGAAAATCGGATTCTGATGAACCAACTAAAAGACTAAAAATTTATTTCCAAAGTGGATATTATCAATCTTCAGATGATGGGGATATTACAACAGTAAATTCATACGATACTTTTGATTATAGTAAAGAAATACAAAGTGTGAATGGAATTTCAAATTCAGATATTATTGATATTCGACCAAGAACTTCTTCATATACAGTATCTGAAAACTCCAGATCACCACTAGAATTTTATGGTCGAAATTTTAATGCATCTGGAAATTCTGCAGCAAATGTTCTTGCTTCAGATGAATCTATTCTCACAACTTTTTCTTTCTATTTGGGAAGAATTGATAGAATTTATCTTTCAAAAGATGGTAAATTACAAGTCAAATATGGCAATCCTGCAGAAAGACCAGAAAAACCAGTATCTGTTGATGATGCGATAGAAATTGCTACAGTATTTTTACCAGCATATCTTTATAATGTTTCACAATCTTCCATAGAATTTTTAGATCATAAAAGATATCGAATGGTTGATATTAAACAACTTGAAAATCGTATTAAAAATTTAGAGTATTATACATCTCTTTCACTATTAGAAACAAATACTGCAGGACTTTTTGTTCCTGATTCAAATGGATTGAATAGATTTAAATCTGGATTTTTTGTAGATAATTTTACTTCACTTCTTGCACAAGAAGATGGTGTTTCTTATAAAAATAGTATTGATTTAAGAAATAAGGAATTGAGACCTCAACATTATACAAATTCTGTAGATTTAATTACAGGACCTGTAATTAATGTTGATCCAAATGCCGATCTTCAATTTTCACCTCCAGAAGGGGTCAATATTAGAAAATCTTCAGATATTATTACTTTAGATTATGCAGAACGTGAATGGTTTAAACAAACTTTTGCAACAAGATCTGAAAGTGTGACTCCATTTTTGGTTAGTTTTTGGCAAGGGACTGTGGAACTTACTCCCTCATCTGATACCTGGGTAGACACTACAAGAATCGAAGCAAAAATTATTAACACTGAAGGAAATTATGCAGAAACCCTTGCTACTGCAAGTAGAACTTTAAATGTAGATCCACAGACAGGATTTTCACCAACAATATGGAATTCTTGGGAAACAAATTGGACAGGTCAAGAAGTTACTCAAAACACAAGAGAAAGAACTGAAACTACTACTAGTGGTGGAAGATGGGGTCAAATGGGACTTCGTGGAAATGGTGATTTAACTGGAGGACAATTCATAACCGATACAACGACTACCGTTCTTAGAGATACTCTAAGAGAAGTAAGAGATACTGGAGTTCAGACAAGAACAGGAAATAGAACTATTGTTACTGAGCAATTTGATGCATCATCTGTTGGTGATAGAGTTGTAAGTCGAAATCTCATTTCATTTATGAGGTCAAGAAATATTCAATTCATTTCTAAAAAAATAAAACCACTCACTCAGATGTATGCTTTTTTTGATGGAGTTAATGTCACAAAATATTGTGTTCCAAAACTTTTAGAAATTAATATGATATCTGGTGTCTTTCAAACCGGAGAGACTGTAATTGGATCAATTTCAAATACTGGATTGGGACCAAATAATACAAATACAAACTCAAGAATAACTTTTAGAGTTGCTCAACCAAATCATAAAGAAGGTCCTTACGATGCAGCAGTAACAACTTTTTCGTTGAATCCTTATACAAGTCAAGTTCTTCAAGGAACATATTCATCAACATCAACTATTTTGAATGTTGATACATTTTCACTATCAAATGAACCTCAAGGACAATTTAGTGGAAGAGTTGAAAGTGGAATGGTTCTTATTGGAGGAACAAGTGGGGCCCAAGCAACAATTACAAATGTGAGATTGATTTCTGATTTATCTGCAACTCTAATTGGAAGTTTCAATGTTCCCAATCCAAATATTAATGTTCATCCAAAATTTGAAACAGGATCTAAAGTTTTTACATTGATAAACAATGATTCAAATGATCAAAATGTAGCAACAACAATTGCCGAAGAAGGATTTACTTCGAGTGGAACTTTAGAAACTGTTCAAGAAAATATTATTTCTGTAAGAAATGCACGAATTGAAAATAAACAAGAATTTGAAGACAGGGCAGTTTCAAGGACAACAGGAACACAAGTTATTTCAACACAAGCAGTTTCTCAATCAACCTCACAAAATGTTAATATTGTTTGGTATGATCCATTAGCACAATCATTTTTGGTAGAAGACAGTACAGGAGTGTTTTTAACAAGATGTGATGTATTTTTCAGATCAAAAGATGATACTGATATTCCTGTAACTTTTCAAATCAGAACTATGCAAGGAGGATTTCCAACAAGAAAAGTTCTTCCATTTTCTGAGATTATATTAGAACCAAATCAAGTTTCTACATCAGGTGATGGGTCTGTTGCTACTTCCTTTGTATTTAAGGCACCAGTATATCTTGAAGGGGGACAGGAATATTGCGTTTGTATTGCATCAAATTCCACAAAATATAGTGTGTATATTTGTAGAATTGGTGAAAATGATCTTCTGACACAAACATTTATTTCAAATCAACCAACTTTAGGATCTTTATTTAAATCTCAAAATGCCTCTACTTGGGAACCAAGTCAGTGGGAAGATTTGAAATTCACATTGTACAGAGCTGATTTTATTCAATCTGGATCTGCAGAATTCTATAGTCCAGAACTAACAGAGGGTAACAATCAAATTGCAACTTTACTTCCAGATTCACTAAATCTAAATTCTAGAAAAATTAGAGTGGGATTAGGTACCACAGTACAAGATAGTGGATTAACTCTTGGAAATACTGTTCTTCAGCAGGGAAGTAATGCAACTGGTAATTTTGTTGGAAGTGCAGGAATATCAACAGGAACACTAAGTGTAATTAATGCGGGTATTGGATATACCCCATCATCAGGGTCTGCTACTTATAGTTCTGTAACTTTAAATACAATAACCGGAAGTGGTCAAGGAGCAACTGCAAATATAACAATATCAAATGGTTCAGTTGTATCCACTGGAGTTACAATTGCATCTGGTGGGTCTGGTTATCAAGTTGGTGACGTTCTTGGAATTACAACGATTGGAAGTCTTACAATTGGACAAAACGCAAGATTCTCTGTTGGCATTATTACAGCAGTTAATCAATTAATTCTTGATAATGTTCAAGGAGATTTTGTAACTGGTGTTGGTAAAACCATTCAATACATTAATAACTCCGGTCTTACAACAACACTAAATTCCTCTTATGGTGGAAATGTTACAATTTCTACGATTAATGTAGTAAGCGATGGTTTGAGTATTGTAGTGAATCATAAGAATCACGGAATGTATTCAAATACAAATCTGGTATCTATTTCTGGAGCAATTTCTGATGTAAAACCAACAAAATTAACATCAGGATATACTTTTGATTCTACATCAGCAATTCTTGTTGACGATTCTTCTACATTCTCAACTTTTGAAAATGTTGGTGTCGGAACAACAAATCCAGGATATCTTTTGATTGGAAATGAAATTATTTCTTACACATCAACTTCTTCTGGTTCAATTGGTGGACAAATTGTAAGAGGTTCAAATCCAATTAACTATGTAACTGGCACACCAGTTTATAAGTATGAGTTGAGTGGAGTTTCTCTAAGAAGAATTAATAAAACTCACAATTTATCAGATGTAACTGCAGCAGATTCAATTTCTTTTGATTCTTATACAATCAAATTGAACACATCATCAAATACTGGAATAGCAAGAAGTACATCATCTGGATATCCGACTCTTTATTTAAATCAAACAAAATCAGCAGGTGGTTATAATATAAAGGCATCTCAAAATATGCCCTTTGAAATCATTACTCCAATGGTGCAAAACGTTACTGTGACCGGAACTTCACTCAGTTCAGAAATCAGAACAATATCTGCATCCAGTATTAGTGGAAATGAAATTCCATTTATTGATACTGGATTTGATAATATTACATTAAATCAAGTAAATTATCTTGATAGTCCGAGAATGATTGCTTCTAAAGTGAATGAGACTCAATACCTTTCAACACTCCCTGGTAGTAAGTCAATGAATTTGAGAGTTTTCTTAAACACAATTGATAGTAGATTAAGTCCAGTTATTGATACTCAAAGAGTAAGTGTGATATTAACTTCAAATAGAGTTAATAGTGTGATTACAAATTATGCAGAAGATTCAAGAGTTAATAGTATTTTTGATGATCCAACTGCATTCCAATATCTTTCAAAAGAAATTACTCTTGAAAATCCAGGAACATCGATTAAAATATTACTCAGTGCATATAACAATCTTTATTCAGATATTCGTGCATTTTATGCAATCAGTGAAAATCAAAACTTCAATGCAATTTTTGTTCCATTTCCTGGATACGAAAATCTTAATAGTAGAGGACAAATAATTGATATTCAAAATAATAATGGTCATCCAGATGCTTTTGTTCCATTAACATCAAATACTGGATTTTCACTGACTGATGTTTCATTTGCCGAATATACATTTACTGCAGATCAATTACCAGCATTTAGATCATATCGGATCAAAATCATTATGACTTCTACAAGTCAGGTATATGTTCCAAGATTGAAAGATCTGAGAGTAATTGCATTGGCATAATATGGAATATGCAAAGGTTGAAGGACATTCTCACCTTGTACGTGATTCAAAGACAAATTCAATTATTAATACAAATATGGTAGAATATCAAGAGTATTTAAATAGACGTAATGTAAAGGTAGATGAGAATCAAAAGATACAACATCTGGAATCCGATGTTGCTAATATAAAAGATGATCTCAGTGAAATAAAATCTTTATTAAGGAGTTTAGTCAATGAATCCCGATGAAATTAAACTTGAAAATTTAAGTAAAAATTTTGAATACTTTAAAATAAGCACAGAAATAGATAGTATTAATGATATTGA
>Ga0209086_10000610_pt1 | contig 30927 bp, 21 predicted proteins | sample M_130207_XF_Meta_FD_187312 | JGI IMG/M metagenome (GOLD analysis project Ga0209086, IMG submission 187312) | Freshwater microbial communities from Lake Montjoie, Canada to study carbon cycling - M_130207_XF_MetaG (SPAdes) (version 2) | ecosystem: Environmental > Aquatic > Freshwater > Lake... | reverse complement strand
CCGCGTTCGCCGAGGCAAATCCATTCTGCTTCTGATTCGTGTTCACTCTGATTTCCATTCTCGCCCTGCTCAGTAATTAAGACCGGGAATAGTGTCTCAGCTATGTTGGCACGGAGGGGGCGGGACCTTCCTCATCCGTGCCGCAGGCGCGTATATCGTGGAATAGGTTCATGTACCGACGTTTGCCCGCGCGGCCAGACCGAGCGTCACAAGCCCATGCTCATCGGAGAGGCAGCGCAGTCGGAGCCTGTTGGTGGTGAAGTTTTGGCGAGCAGAGCGGGTCAATTCTTCGCGAGTGCCGAAGCCATCAGTCAACAACAGATCTCTGCCGTGATCTTGGACACGGAACTTCAGCTTTAAAAAAGCCTGCACGTCAGCGAGCAGGATAGCGCGGAAGGAGTGCGGACCCCGGATGGACGATGGCACACGGTTACCATTCTGGGCGCAGTCACCTGCCAGGGATGGCAAGCGGTTATGGCTGTCGAATCGGCTACCGACGGCCACGTATTCCTGACCTACCTCAAAGAAGTGCTCTCCCCGACATTGCAGACCGGGCAGATAGTGGTGATATGGACAATCTTTCCGCCCACAAAGTAGAAGGGGTGAAAAAACTGATTGAAGCCACCGATGCCGAGCTATGACACCTTCCTCCCTATTCGCCGAGCTTCAACCTGATCGAGCCCGGCTGGTCAGTCGTCAAACAACGTTGGCGCCAGCTCATGGCCACGTCGGTGGCTGCTCTTGACACCGCTCTCCCCAAGGTCCTCTCCCGTATTTCTCCCGAAATCGCTCAAAATCTCTTCCGACACTGCGAGTATTCACTCGGTTAAGTCGAGAATCGCTCTAGACGGAACCACAAACGCCTCCAGCCGCCGCAGAATCCCCCCCGGTTTCACCCCCGCCTCGGCAATCTCCTCCGCCCGCTCCTGCGAATCGGCCACCGCATAAATCCGCAACTCATCCGCGTTCCCCGACGGTCGCACATGCGCCACGTCCCCGTTCGAGAAGATCATCCGGACTCCGTCTGTCCTGTCGATCCCCTCCAGCGCGCTGAACCCTAGTTCCGCATCGAAAAATAGACCAACCGTTTCCGGCGTCAGTCGCTCCAGAATCTGCATACTCGTCGCCCGCGGAAACTCCTTCAACAACGCCGCCTTACTAAACCGCGCCGGTAAACGATCGAACAACTCGTCCAGCGTCCCGCTCCCCGCCGCAAACAAAGCGCACAGCAAAGGCAAGAATGCGTCCCGCGTCGACAGCGCCCCCAATCCCGGCAAATCCGAACCCAACAGAAAGCCTCCATTCGCCTCCCACCCACAAACCGTCTTCTTCCCCGCCGTCAATGCCGCCTCCATCCCCGCAATCACATACGGCGACCCAATTCGCGTCTTCGCCGCCACCACCCCCGCCAGCGCCCCCCGGTCAATCGCGTCGTTGCAACTAATCGGCACCACCACCGCATCCGCCCCTAAATACTCCGCCACCACCATCCCCAGCAAATCCCCCCCAAAGAATCGAACCTTCCGATCCGGCCCCACCCCTAACAACAACGGCCGATCGCTATCGCCGTCAATGGACGCCACCGCGTCGTACGGCCCATCTACCAGCGCCTGAATCGCCGCCAACTGCGACGCCTCAATGTTCTCCGTATCAATCGGCACAAACGTCTCGCTCCGCCCCGCCGGAACCACCTCCGCCCCTAGCTTCCGTAGTAACTCAACCAGTAAGTCCCGCCCTACCGCCGAATGCTGATAGACCAAAATCCGCCGCCCCGCCAGCGATTTACCCCTAAAAAAATGCAAGTACCTCTCTAAGTACGCCCCCGCCGCCGCGTCCTCCTCCCCCGGCATCTCCGCCGGAACCACCTTGAACTGACCCTCCCGATCGAACTTCGACCTCTCCGCCGCCTCTTCATATAGCCGCTTACGCACCGCCGCCACCTCGGCGTTGATCCGCGCCTCGTGATGCTTCAGCAACTCCCCTTTCGAAGTATTCAACTTATACCCATTCCGATTAAACGGAATATGGCTCCCCGTGATCATCAGCGAACCCCTCCCCGCCGCCAACGCAAAGTACGTCAACGCCGGCGTCGGAATCCGTCCACAGTTCACCGGCTTCATCCCCGCATCCAATAGAGCCTGTACCGCCGCCACCGCCAAATTCGGCGAACTCGGCCGCAAATCGCAAGCAAAGTAGAAAAAGTCTCCCCGGCTCACCCCTCCGTCCGCCTCCGCCAAGGACTGTAAATACTCCACCTCCGCCAACACGTTCAGGTAAATCTCCAGCGGAGTCAGGTGGATAATCTCCCCCCGTCGGCCGCTCGTGCCGAATTTCAAGACCACCGGTTCATAGGAAAGTGAGGAACGAAGAGTCACTTTCGTATTCTCTCAAATTCCGCCCGCAGCCTCAGCCAAGCCGGCAGCTTCGTCCACAACGCCAGAAACACTTTGTACCGCCACCCCGGCACCACATACAGCTTCCCCAAATTTCGCAGCGAATCCCCCACCACAAACTCCGCTCTCATCCAAAGCCACGGCGCATGCTTGCGCCGATCGACTCCCAAAACATCATGAAACTCCGTGTAAGTAAACCCCGGGCACAATGCCTGCACCGTAACTCCCGTCCCCCGCAGCTCCAGCCACAATCCCTCACTAAACGCATTCGTCCACGCCTTCGTCGCGCAGTAACTCACGTTCCCCGCCGCCCGCGCAAACCCCGCCACCGAACTAACATTCACAATCGCGCCCGCCCCTCGCGCGATCATCTGCGGCAACACCGCCCGCGTCAGCCGCAGCGTCGCCAGCACATGCAGCCGATGCATCGCCATCTGCGGCTCCCACTCCGTCGCCGCTAACCTCCCCTGCGTCCCAAATCCCGCGTTATTGACGAGCATCGCCACGTCCCCCCGCCCCTCCAAATGCCGCGCCAACCGCTCCACCTCCTCCTCCACGCTCAAGTCCGCCACCCATCCCTCGCCGCCCCATCCCTCCAGCCGCTCCCGCCGTCGAGCCACCACCAAAAGCTCATATCCCATCGCCCGCAACTGCCGGGCAAACTCCGCCCCCAAACCCGCCGAAGCCCCTGTAATCACTGCTAGTTTCGTCATCTCCGCCGATGCTACCATGCCTTCTATGGCTAACCTCTTCGACTCCGCCGCCATGGCCGAAGGCTACGCCCGCTCCCGTCCCGCTGTCCACGCCTGGGTCCTCCGCCAACTCCCCGGCCGCTATCGTCGTGCCCTCGATCTCGGCTGCGGCTCCGGCATCTCCACCGCCGCTCTCGCCGGCCTCGCCGAACACCGCGTCGGCCTCGAACCCGCCGAATCCATGCTCGCCTGGGCCCCTCTTGTCTCCCCCGGTGCCGATTTCCTGGTCGGCCAAGCCGAAGCCCTCCCCTTCGCCGACGAGTCCTTCGATCTCATCGCCGCCGCCGGCTCTCTCAACTACTGCGACCTCGCCCCCGCCCTCCGCGAAATCAACCGCGTCCTCACGCCCCACGGACGACTTGCCATTTACGACTTCGCCCAAGGCAAAGAGTTCGAAGACTCCCCCGACCTCACCACCTGGAACACCGCCTTCAAATCCCGCTACCCCTCCCCCGAAGGCCCCGGCCGCTTCGACCCCGGCGGCGAGCCCTTCTCGATGATCCTCCCTTACAACGCTGCCACCTACCTCGACTACGCCCTCACCGAAACCAACGTCTCCGCCGCCATCGCCCGCGGCATCCCCGCCGACGAAATCCGCGCTTGGTGCCAATTCTCGCTCGACCCCGTCTTCGCCGGCCAAACCAAGTCCGTCATCTTCCGCGGCTATCTCGCCGTCAAAAGCCGCAACGCCGCCTGGAGCCCGCCGGCCTTCTGAATTCCCGGCACAAACATCGAGTCAATGAAGTCCTGATCCGTCCCGCGAAACGAACCCAACGGAGCTTCTAACTTCACCGCCTCCGGCAACACCGCCGCCGCAAAAGTCGCCCAAACCGCCGCCTTCCCCGTCCCCACCACCGTGATGTCTTTCTCTCCAGTCTGCCGCAACCAAGCCACCGCCGTCACAATATCCTGCACCCGGTTCGCATCGTCGCTCCGATTAAACGTCAAAAAATAACGAGCCTCCCGGTCCCGCGCTGTACCCGGAAACGGCTCAATCGTTAACACCGTCCGCCCTTCCGACTTCGCCGTCCCGCCCACCTGCAACACCGCGCCCCCCTTACCCTTCACATACGTGCCTTTTACTAGGTCCCCCTGCCCCGCCCGACTCAATTCAACTATCGTTCCACTTACTCGAGCCTCCACCTTCGCCGGCCAACTCGTCCCCAACGCCACCTGCAGCGTCTCCCGGTCCGTCACCTGCTTCTTCGCCGCCGCCACCCACTGCGCAAAAAGCCCCGCCTGGTCCAATGCATTCGCCGGCAAAGCCCGCCCCGCAAACACCATCATGTCCTGTAACTTCTCCACCCGAATCCGTTTTTCTCCAAACTTCGTCGCCTCTCCATCCCCCAAAACCTGCTTGCCAAAAAACTTATAAACCGCCTCCCGGCTAGCCTTGTTGTAGTTGTGCGGCGCGTCGATCTGCACCGTCTCCACCTGCGCCCCCGCGTCATACAACTCATACAGTTTCTTCATCGCCGGGTACTCTTCTTTTAGAGTATTCTTCGTCCAATCCCCCGTCGCCGAAACCATCAACATCGGCCGCGGAGCCATCAGCGCCGCAATCTCTACGTTATTCGTCCCCACCCGCAAACTCGGCGCGTTCTCGCACGGCGACCCGCCCTGCATGATCAACGAAATCATGTTCACCGGTGCCGACCACTTCGGCCGCTCGTCGATCGCACACAGCAAAAACGTCTGCGTCCCGCCCCCGCTCTCCCCTGTCACCAGCAGCTTCTTCGGATCCACATCTGGAAGCGATTCCAAAAAGTCCAACGCCCGCACCGAATTCCAAGTCTGCAATCCCAGCGGCCCAAAGCTCCAAAGCTGCTCCTGTGGCGTAGTCCCAAACACGTGCGGCAACTGCATCGTGTCGTTGTACCCAATCATGTCGTAGGCGAAAACTACATACCCCTGCCGCGCATGGTTGATCCCCCGCGACGGTACCGAGAACAACTCCCCGTCCTCTAACCGTCCATACTGCGCATGCCCATGTGGGGCCAACATCCCCGGAAACGGCCCCTTCTTCCCCAGCGGCCGATACAGATTCCCCGCCAGATAAAACCCCGGCAGCGTCTCAATATAAACCTTCTCAATCGAGTAGTCTTTGTTCTCAATCCGCCCGAAAACTTGAGCATTCAGCGGGTTCCGCGCGGGGAAGGGAAGCAGTCCGGCCGCCGATTGCACCTGCTTCCGCAGAGCCTCCCGCCGAACTTTCCACTCCTCCAGCGTCGCAAACGACGGAGCCGCAAAGTGCGTATCCGTCGTCGCGATCACCGTATTCCGTCGGTCCTGACCATGCAGGCCCATCACCAAAAACAACAATCCGATTAAAGGTTTCACCACTCAAATCGTCCCACAAGAATGTGGTGCATGCGAGCCGTCCCAATATCCGAAAAGCTTCCCCGACCAATCCCGGCGAATCGGCCGAATTGCGCCAAGTTCTGCAGATTGTAGTTCCCACCCGGATCCGCCAACTGCGGCTGCTTCGTCGGGTTGTTTACGTCCCAACGAACCGTGAACTTTAGCCGCTCCTTCACCAAAATCGACTTCGACAGTGATAACTGCGTCCACTGCATGCCCGGCGATTCCAACACGTTCCGCCCCATCGTCCCCGCCGTAAACGCCGCCGGATAGGCAAACGCAGCGTTGTTGAAATAGTTGTTCTGCGCCGCCAGCGGGAACCGGTTCGCTCCCACCGTATAGTTATCCACCACCATCTGCTCGGCCGGCAACACCGCGTTCGGCCGTACCATCCCCGGTAAGTACCGGTTCGGGCTGCCCCCCGCCGTCACCAGCATCGGAGGCCCGCTCTGCATCGTCTGCGTCCAAGCCAAGTCCCAGCCACCCAGGAAGTAGTCTTTCACTCCGCCGCCGTTCATGAACTTCCGACCTTTGCCCACCGGCAACTCGTAAGTCATCACACTCACTAAACGGTGCCGAATGTCATAGCTCGCCCGCGCCTTCTCCAGGTTCCGGTTGTAGAACGTAATTCCGCTCCGCCCCCCGTCGTCGTCCCCATCGTTCAGCGTCTTGCCGAACTGGTAGAACGTGTTCAACGTCAGCCCCTGCGAATAACGCTTCTCAATCCGAAAAGTGCTCGAATGATGCGAATTGTGACCATAGTTCGAGTAATGTTGGATCGAACCAAATTGCGTGTACGGCTTATAATTCTGCGTCGCGTTGAATACCTGGTTCAACACCGTCGGGTCCGTCGAAATGTTCAGCGGCACCACGTTCATGTCCCAGTTATTCAACAATCCCACGCCCGAAGAACCCTGATACAAAGCCTCCGCCACCCACGATTTCGATAATTGAAACTGGAACCCCGCCGACCACATACTCACATACGGCATCCGCATCCCCGGGTCGAAGAACGAAGCATTCCGCCCCCCGTAATTAGTCCCCACAAACGGCACCGATCCATCCGCCGCCGTGTTGAACTTCACCGACCCCGGCCCCTGCGACAGCAAAAACGCGTGCCGCGGATCCCCCGGATTCGCCTGCACATTCGCCGTCGCAATGTACTCTTCAAAGTTCTGCCCCGCGGTGTTCGTCATCAGGTCCACCGTGTACATCCCAAAGCTCGAACGAAACACCGCCTTCGGGTTGAAGTTCCACGCCAGTCCCAACCGCGGCTGAAAGTTATTCAGGTCCCGCTTGGCCAAGTTCCCCAGACCGTGTACAATTGCGCCCATCCGCCCCGTCAGCGGGTCCGTCGCGGTCGGGTTGAACTGCGCTTGCTGCCCGTACTTGGTCGAAAACGGCGACTCATAGCTCCAACGCAATCCCATCTCCAGCGTCAAATTCTTCCGCGGCCGATACGTCGTCTGCGCATATCCCGCCTGGCTCCACCAACGCGGCAACCACGTCGCCTGCGCCTGTTGGAAAACCCCTTGCCCCACCGTGCCCAACAGCAAACTCGCAAACGCGTTCCCCGTGTTCGGCGTAAACGGCAACTCCGTCCCCGTCATCCGATACTGCCCCGAAGGCAGCGTCGCTTGTAGCGAGTTATACCGCGTCCGCATCAGCTCATAGCCAAACTTCATCGTGTGCTTGCCCGCCACCTTCGTGAAGTTCTCTTGAAACGTGAAGTCTTCCGCCACGTCTTTCGACTTTCCGCCCGCTCCCAAGCCGTAATATCGGCCCCCGCCCGAATTCTGAAAATCCGGAAACGTATCCGCCGAAACATTTGGAATGCCTAACTTCGCGGCCCAGCCCTGCCCATAGCTCTCCGGCAGCGCCGTGTTCACGCGCCGATTGAAACCCAACCGCATCTCGTTGATCGTCGTCGGGTTAATCGTATAGCTGTCCGACAGCACGATGTTGCTCTGGTCCAACGGCTTCACATATACATTCCCGTAAGTCACTTCCGTCAACTCGCGCACCGGCCGCTCCTGGCTCCTATGCCGCACCAGCGAATAGCGCCCAAAAATCTTGTGGCTCGTTGTGAACTGGTGATCCACCTTCCCGTCGTACCGCATGAAGTTGTAAGCGCCGCCCGCGTTGTACGTCAGGTTGTTCACCGGCCCCGTCGGCTGGTTCGTTCCCGAGTCGCTCTGCGGCAGCCAAGGCTTCAAATCGATCAGCTTCCGCGAAGCCGAATCAAACAAACTCGCCGGAATCACATTCCCCGGAAACGGGTCCCGCGTCCACGTCGCCCCGTTCAGCCGTGTCGTAAACGGGTTATAGATTGGCAACCCCCGCCCCCCAAAGTTGAAGTTCCCCGCCAGCATCTCCGGGCTTGGCACCGTCACGACCACCGTCTCGCTCACTTTCTCGTAGTGCTGTTGAAACCCGCCAAAGAAGAACGTCTTATCCTTCACGATCTTCCCCGATACCGTCGTCCCCCACTCGTGATAAGCAAACGCTCCCGTCCGCGGTAACTGCTCCAAAAACGCCCGATGAATCAATTTCCCGTTCGTATACCGGTCTTCGAGCGACCCGTGAAATGCATTCGTCCCGCCCTTGAAAACCATGCTCAACTGCCCGCCCGCCGAGTGCCCAAACTCCGCCGGCGAACCCGTCGTCCACATCTTGAACTCCTGCACCGAGTCGAGCGACGCAATCATCGTCCGTTGATAATCACCCAACTGCCCCACCGCCGGCTCCTTTCCGCTTACCCCGTCCATCGAGTAACCAATCGCCCGCTGCCTCTGCCCCACCGCATGTTGCCCGTTGATGTTCGTCATCCCCGGCATATACAGCAGCACCCGATGCACAAACTTCTGCATCACCGGCAACTTCTCCACTAACTCCCCGTCCAGCACCTGCCCCGACCCCGCCGTCTCCGTCTCCAACAGCGGTGCCGTCGCGTCAACCTTGACACTCTCGGTCACGTTTCCCACTTCCAACTGCACATCGATCCTCGGAGACTCGTTAATGCGCAGCACCAGCCCCGCCTGCACAAACTTCTTAAACCCGGTCGCCTCCACCGCCACCTCGTAGGTCCCCGAGTTCAAGCTCGGCACGTAGTAAGCCCCCGCGGCATTCGTCTGGCCGGAGGAGATAAACTGCGTCCCCAAATTCCGTACGGTAACCTTCGCTCCGGGAACCACGGCCCCCGATTTATCCGTCACCGTACCCACCACCGTCGCTGCGCCGGTAGATTGCGCCCAAGCGGCAAACGATGCCATGGCAGAAAGAAAGATCAAACGAAACATGGAAAGACCTCGAGAGAGAAAGTAATGCAGGTAAATACTATTCACCTTTCTCCTCAAAGTCAACAGGCGATTGCGCCTACATCCCCGGCTTCGGCGGCTTCGCCGGACCCCAAGCCGTCACTCCCTTCCGCGTCACCTTCCGCTTGAACACCTTGTCTCCCGCCGTCACAAACACCGTATCCAAATCCTTCCCCCCAAAGACGACATTCGAAAGCGGCCCCACCTGCGGCTTACTCAAAATCGCATTCACCCGCCCCAACTGATCCAACACCTGTAACCCCACATTTGTCGTCACCCACAAAAACCCTTCCGTATCCACCGTCATCCCGTCTGCGCTTGTCGAACTGCTTTGGTCGTTTGTCTCCAACCGATGATAGGGCAGCCCGTTCAGCAACGCCCCGTTCTCCCCAATCTGAAACGACCATACGAACTTGCCCCGGCTATCGGCCACCATCAGCATCGTCTGGTCCGGCGACAGAATCACCCCGTTCGGAAACTCCAATCCCTCATGCACCACCCGTTTATCCCCGCCCGGCTTCAGATACCAAACCTTCTTATTCGCCGGATCCGTAAACCAAATCTCCCCCTTCGCGTTGATTACCAAGTCGTTCGAATTCACGTCCGTCGCCACCGCCGTCGCCACCCCGGTCGCTACGTCGTAAGCCACAATCCGCTTCCGGCCGTTCTCGCAAGCATACAGCCGCCCGTCCGGCCCGAACATCAACCCATTCGCATTCCCCGAGTCGTCTTTGAACAACGACACCTTCCCGTCCGCCACCGAAATCTTATGAATCTTGCTCGCCCGCGTATCCGTGAAATAAACGTTCCCCGCCTTGTCCACCGCCGGTCCCTCGGTAAACACGTGCCCCTCACTCACTTTCTCCCACTTACTCTCCCCCACAATCATCCGCGAAAACTGCCGATCCCCCGGCCGCATCCGATTCGTAATCGGCTTGCTCGGCTCCCGCCACAACCACCGCATCGCGTCCGGCAAAATCGCCGACCCGTGAATCGCGTTGTGCTGCTCCTCGCCCACCACAAAGGTATAGTCATACCCCGCCCATTCAAACGCCGACGCCATGTCCTGGTTCGCCACGTACCAGCTCCCCGCGTAGATGTTGTTATCCCGCTTGCCGTCCTGCAGGAAAACCCGCAGCGGCTTCGGCTCCATCTTCCGAATCAACGTCGGAAACTCCTGCCCCCCACGAATATTCACGAACGTCCCAATAAAACTCATCACCCGCCGAAACTTGTCCGGCCGTTCCCACGCCGCGTTGAACGCCGCAATCGCCCCCGACGAACTCCCCATCAACCCATATTGGTTCGGGTCCTTCGATAGGTTCAGCCCCTTGCCCACCTCGGGCAAAATCTCCTCCAGCAAAAATCGCGCGTACCGATCGCCCAGCGCGTCGTATTCAAAGCTCCGGTTGTATCGTGCCTCGGCGTTCGCGTTCGCCGCCGGCATCACCCCCGGATTGATGAAAATCCCAATCATCACCGGCAACTCACCCGTCGCAATTAGGTTGTCTAGCACCGCCGGCACCCGAAACCGCCCCGTCGGCGAAATCATCCCCCCGCCATCCTGGAAAATCATCACCGCCGTCGGCTCCGAAGCCTTATACTGCGCCGGCACATACGTCCAGTACTCCCGCGTCGTCCCCGGGAAAATCTTCGAATTCGCCCACGTCCCCTTCGTCACCGTCCCCTGCGGCACCCCCGGTTTCACCTGCGAATCCGGCCCTAACGGATACATCTCGGGAGCCTGCCCCCATAGGGGCAAAGTCAAAAACAAGACGGAAAGAAATCGACGCATAGCTGTGCGACGATTCTATCTCAATACTTCACAAAGAAGTCCAACATCGGCGCAAAGTTCGGCACCGCGATGTCCACATGGCTCCCCTTCGGAACCTCCACATAAACATGCGGAGTCCCCCACTTCTTCGCCGCTTCCACCATCATCCGACTCTGCTCCACCGGCACCGTCTTGTCGTTGTCCCCATGCACAATGTACTGGGGAATCGCCTTGATCCTCTCCATCCCCGCCGGGTTCCCGCCGCCCGAAATCGGCCCCAGCGCCGCAAACATCTCCGGGTACTTCATCGCAATCGACCACGTCCCAAACGCCCCCATCGAATGCCCCATCAGGTACACCCGCTTGCTGTCGATCTTGTAGTCCTTCCGTACCTGTACCAGCACGTCCAACACATCCGTCTCCGCATCGCCCCGGTACATCGATGCCGGTCCCCGACCCTTCGGGCAAACCACAAACAGTCCCCGCTTCTCCGCCTCCGCCTTCATCCGGCCCGCCGCGTACTGGTCGAAAATCGAATTTTCGTCTCCGCCCATCCCGTGCAACGCCACCACCAAGCCCGCCGCCTTCGACCCGTCATATTCCGCCGGCACAAACAGCCGATACGGCTGCAAGCTCTGGTCCACCCCACTCCGATACGCTTTTTTAAAGTCTCCCGCCTTCCCCGCAAACGGGTCCTTCCCCGCGGCCCGCGCGTCCAGCAACTCGTTGGCCCGCGCGAACTCTTTCTTAAAGTCGATTCGGAACGGCGACATCTCCCCCCGATCCGCCCGCTCATACAGCGCCAGCGCATACGCCGCCGTCGGGTCCTCCGGGTTCCGCTGCTTCAGTGTCGCCACCTCTGCCGCCAAATCCTCCACGTGCAGGGCAATCGTCCGCCCCGGCAGCGATTTCTCGCCCAGCGATAACCTGGCATCCACTAGGTAGTCTCCCGCCGCCCCCGCTGGAATCTTCGCCTCCATTACCATCGGCAATTTGGCGCCGTTCACGATCATTGCCGCCGCCACCGGCGGACCCGCCATCTCGTTCGGTCGCCGCAGCGTCAGCGTCACCGCCACCTTCTCCGTCACCGGCCGCGTCGCCGCAAACATCGTCCCCAACGTCACCTTCACCGTCGACCCTGGTGCCACCACCGCATGGTCCGCCTTCGCCTGCAACCCCGCCGCAAACTCCACCGCCGGCGTCCACTCCTGCCCCATCATCAACGCCGTCCCTTGCGCATAGCTCCGCATCGCGTCGCCATACTTTCCCCCCGCCGCCGCCGCCTGCGCCGCCGCCCCCAGCCTCTTGGCTTCGGCCTTCTGCTCGTCCGCTAGCGGACGACTCGCCAGCATCGTCCCGTAACCCACGGTCGTCCGCAACACGAGTTCGGCATCCTGCGCAGATAGGATGCCGAAACAAACCAAGCTCAATAGAAGAGAACGGATCATCCCTTCAGTTTGCGATAGTTCTCCAGGCAACGTCCGACCGTCGCCATCGGCGTCGTCTTTCCCTCGTACTCAATCAGGTAGCCTTCCACCCCGCCCACCTTTTCCGCCATCGCGAAAATCTTTTTCCACGGCGCCGCGCCTTCTCCAAACACACTCTCGTAACCCTTCCCCGGTGCCGCCGCCCAGTCTTTCAAATGCAGCGAAACAATCCGCCCCGGATGGTCTTTAATCCACTTCACCGGGTCGTTGCCAGACTCGACACAAGTCCCCACGTCCAACTGTAAAACCACCGATTTCGGGGTGTTCTCCGCCAAAACTACCATCGGCATCTTCCCCTCCAGCGGCTGAAACTCCACGAGGTGGTTGTGGAAGCCCACGCGGATCCCCGCCTTCGCCGTTGTCTCCGACGACTTCCCTAACTTCTCCGCCACGCCCTTCCAACCGTCCAAGGTGGTCACCCGACCCGCCGACGCCATCACCATTAACTTCGATCCTAAAATCGAATTCAGCTCCGCCACCCTCTCCACGTCCGTCGGCGCAAACGCCTGGTTCCCGTTGTGCGTCGACAAGCACTTCATGTTCACATCGTCCAGCAATTTCCGAACTTCCTTAGCATACTCCGGCTTCCATTGCGTATAGGGCGAAAAGAATTCCACCCCCTCGTAGCCAAGCTTCGCCACGGCCTTCACCGTACCGAAAACGTCCTTGGCCAACTCCTCCCGAACCGAGTAAAGCTCCAGTCCGATCGGAATCTTCTTTTTCGCCGCCGGCATCAAAGCGACAGTGGCGGCGGAACCTAAAAACACGCGACGATTAAGCATACACTCTCATCTGTATCACAGGAGATCCATTCAATGTTTCGAACTCTAGCCCTCTTCTTTCTAACGGCGGCCCTCTCGCTCGCCGCCGACATCACCGGCAAATGGGAGCTCCTCGGCACTGGCTCCGATGGCGAACAATCCCAGGTCCAACTCATCATCCGAGACTCCGGCGGCAAGCTCTCCGGATTCATCAACGTCCAGGATGCCTCCATCCCCACCAAAGATTTCACCGTCTCCGGAGACGAAGTATCTTTCAAAATCTCTGCCGAAGGCACCACCTACTCGCTCAAGCTCGTCTTCAAGGACGGCAACGTCAAAGGCACTTTCTCCGGTTCGGATGGTAAAACCGGCAAGGTCGACGGGAAAAAGGCGTAAATGAACATAGGCATCCTCTACGAGCATCCCGAGTGGTTCGAACTCCTCTTCGCCGAACTCACCCTCCGCCACATCCCCTTCACGAAGCTTCCGGCGGATGCCTTCCTCTACGACCCCACCGTTCGCCCCGCCGTTGACCTCGTCGTCAACCGTATGAGCCCCTCCTCCCATCGTCGCGGCCACGGCAACGGCGTCTTCCTCGTGCGAGATTATCTCCGCCATCTCGAAGCAACCGGCGTCCCCGTCGTCAATGGCAGTGCCGCCTACGCTGTCGAAATCTCGAAGGCATGGCAGCTCGACTTGTTCCGCCGCTGCGGCGTCTCCTACCCCCAAGCCGTCGTCGTCAACCACGCTTCCCGCATTCTCGAAGCGGCCAAAACCCTAACCTTCCCCATCGTCTTCAAGCCCAACGTCGGCGGCAGCGGAGCCGGCATCGTCCGCTTCGATTCGCTCGAACAACTCGCCGCTGCCGATTTCGACTTCGGCGTCGACGGTACGGCCCTGCTGCAAGAGTTCCTCACCGCCCGTGACCAATCCATCGTCCGCGTCGAAGTCCTCGACGGCGAGTTCCTCTACGCCATCCGCATCTGGCCGGATCTATCCAGTTTCAACCTCTGCCCCGCCGACATCTGCCAGGTTGAGGAGATCGCCGCGTGCCCGATCGACACACCCGGCAAAAAGAAACTCCGCATCGAACGGGCCGACCCCGGGCCCGAGGCTATCGCCGGAGCCCTTGCCCTCGCCAAGGCCGGCCAGCTTGACGTCGGCGGCATCGAGTTCCTCATCGACGACCGCACCGGCCTCATCAACTACTACGACATCAACGCCCTGTCCAACTTCGTCACCGACGCTGTCAACGTCGTCGGCTTCGATCCCACCGCGAGCTTCGTCGACTACCTCGAACGCCGCCTACCGGTATGATTGGACTCTTAGTTATCGCCGACAACCACTTCATCGTCCGCGGCCCCGAGCCCTCCCTCGAAGTCGCCCAGCAACTAGCCCGCCGCTGGTCCATCATCCAAATCGGCTCCGGCATCAACGCCACCGACGAGTATCAACAGTGGAGCGTCTCCACCAAGGAGTTTCGCGAAAACCTTACCTGGGCCATCGTTCTCGAACAGCCCCCATCGCCCGCCGTCAAAGTCCTGCTCGAAGAACTCACGGCCCGCCAAGTCCCCATCCGCCAACAGTCCGGAGTCAGTTAACCCATGCATCTCCTCCTCGCGCTCTTCCTCTTCGCCACCCCCGAATGGCCCCAGTTCCGCGGCCCCGGTTCCACCGGCATCACCGCCGATGACCCCAGCCTCCCCACCATCTGGTCCCCTACCAAAAATGTGGCCTGGGCCACCACCATCCCCGGCACCGGCTGGTCCTCCCCCATCGTCTCGGGCAGCCTCGTATTCCTCACCTCCGTCGTCACCGCCGAACCCGTCAAAGCACCCAAGGGCGGTCTCTACCTCGGCCCCAAGCCCCCCGCCCCCACCGCCGAACACCGCTGGATGGCCTACGCCGTCGACTTCGCCTCCGGCAAAATCGTCTGGGAAAAAGAGCTCCACCGCGGCGTCCCGCCCCAATCCCGCCACGAGAAAAATACCTTCGCCGCCGAAACCCCCGTCACCGACGGCGATCACATTTACGCCTACTTCGGCAACGTCGGCCTCTTCTGCCTCGACCGCGCCGGCAAGCTCGTCTGGAAGCAATCCTGGGCCCCCGTTCCCACCCGCCTCGGCTGGGGCACCGCCGCCTCCCCGGTCCTCCATCAGGACCGCGTCTACATCGTCAACGACAACGACGCCAAGTCCTACCTCGTCGCCCTCGACAAAAAAACCGGCCAGCAAATCTGGAAAACCGACCGCGAAGAAGAGTCCAACTGGGCCACCCCCTACATCTGGCAAACCGGCCAACGCACCGAAATCATTACCCCCGGCACGAAGAAAGTCCGGTCTTATGACCTCGACGGCAAGCTCCTCTGGGAACTCGGCGGCATGTCCTCCATTGCCATCCCCACCCCCTTTGCCGCCCACGGAATGCTGTATATCACTTCCGGCTACGTCGGCGATCAAACCCGCCCCTACTTCGTCCTCAAGCCCGGAGCCAAAGGCGACATCTCCCTCAAACCCGGCGAAACATCCAACGCTTTCATCGCCTGGCACCTTCCCCAAGCTGGCCCCTACAACCCCTCCCCGCTCGTCTACGGCGACAATCTCTACACTCTCCTCGACCGCGGCTTCCTCACCGTCCACAACGCCAAAACGGGCGCCGAGCTCTACGGTAAGCAGCGCATCGACCCCGCCGCCGGAGCCTTCACCGCCTCCCCCTGGGCTTATAACAACAAAATCTTCGCCGCCTCCGAAGACGGCGACACCTACGTCATGGCCACCGGCCCCGCCTTCAAGCTCCTGGCCAAAAACTCCCTCAACGAGATGATCATGGCCACCCCCGCCATCGCCCGCGGTAGTCTCTTCATCCGGACCCTCACCAAGCTCTACCGCATCACGGAAGCCCCCGTCGCCTGGGACCGTTTCCGCGGTCCCAACGGCACCGGCGTCGCTGAAACCGGCCCCCTCCCCGACGATTTCGCCGCCGGCAAAAATCAGCTCTGGAAGGTTCCCCTGCCCCCCGGCCATTCGTCCCCCATCGTCATCGACGACTCCATTTACCTCACTGCCTTCGAAGGCGACCGGCTCCTCACGATCGCCCTGAATCGGCTTACCGGCCAGACCGTCTGGCGCCGCGAGTCCCCTCGGCCCCGCAAAGAGGTCTACGACAAACGCAACTCTCCCGCCTCGCCCACGCCGGCCAGCAACGGTAAGTCCGTCTTCGTCTTCATGCCCGATTACGGCCTCCTCGCCTACGGCACGGACGGTGCCGAACTCTGGCGTGTCCCCCTCGGCCCCTTCGATAACGGCTACGGTATGGGTGGCTCCCCTATCCTCGTAGGCGATAAGGTCATCCTCGTCTGCGACCAAAACCGCGGCTCCTACGCCGTCGCCTTCGATCAAGCCACCGGCAAAGAGCGCTGGCGCACCAAGCGCCCCGAAGCCTTGACCGGCCACTCCACCCCCGTTGTCTACCACCCCCCCTCCGGCCCCGCCCAAATCATCGCCCCCGGGTCGTTCCGTATGGAGACCTACTCCGAAGAGTCCGGCCAGGTCCTCTGGAGCACCGGTGGCCTCGCCAGCGAAATGAAGTCCGTCCCCGTCCTCGCCGACGGCATGGTCTTCATCAACGGTTACAACATCCCGGATAACGACCCCGGCAAACAGATCCAACTCCCCTCCTTCGCCGAAGCCCTCGCCGCCTCTGACGCCAACAAAAACGGCAAACTCGACCTCGACGAACTCGCCGACCTCCGCGCCAAAAAGTATTTTGCGTACCTCGACTTCGATCACGACAAAGCCCTCGACGAGTCCGAATGGAAGTCGTTCGCCCTCACCCTCTCCGCCGAAAACGGCCTTCTCGCGGTCGAAGCTGGCACCGGCAAGGTCAAGTGGAAGTTCCACCGCGGCATCCCGCAGTTGCCCTCCACCCTCTTCTATCAGGACGTCCTCTACATGATCACCGACAGCGGCATCCTGACGACGCTTCGCCCCACGACCGGCGAGGTCATCAAGCAGGGCCGCATTCGCACCGCCGCCGATAACTACTACGCCGCCCCCGTCGGCTCTGACGGCAAGGTCTACTTCGCCAGCAAAAGCGGCGTCATCACCGTCCTCAAAGCGGGCGGCGACCAGCAGATCCTGTCGACCTCCGAACTCGACGACGAGATCTACTCGACCCCGGCCATCTCCGGCGGCCGCATCTACATCCGGACCCGCAGTTCCCTATACGCCTTCGGCTCCTGATATCATCCGGCTAATGCAACGCCGGAAGTTTTTCGCCGCAGGGCTCGCCGCAGTCCCGCTGCTCTCTGCCCAGCCCGGGCGCAAATTCAAGACCGCGCTCATCGGCTCCGGCTGGTGGGGCATGAACATCCTCCGCGAGGCCCTCGCCTCCGGCGATTGCTCCGCCGTCGCCCTCGTCGACCCCGACCCGAATCAGATGGACAAGGCCGCCGCCGAGATCGCTAAGCTCTCCTCCGACCAGCCCCGCCGCTACCGCGACTACCGCGACATGCTGGCCAAGGAACGCCCCGACATCTGCATCGTTGCCACCCCCGACCACTGGCACGCCCTACCGTCGATCGATGCCGTCAAAGCCGGTGCCCACGTCTACGTTGAAAAACCCATCTCCCACACCATCGACGAAGGCAAGGCCATGGTCCGCGCCGCCCGCGACTCCGGCCGGTTAATTCAAGTCGGCCTCCACCGCCGCGTCTCCCCCCATCCCATCTCCGGCATGGCCTTTTTGAAGTCCGGCAAGGTCGGCAAAATCGGCATGGTCCGTACCTTTGCCCACGCCGCCGGCGGCCCCGGTACCCAGACCCCGGACTCTGAACCCCCCAAGGGCATGGACTGGGACCTCTGGCTCGGCCCTGCGCCGAAGCGAGCCTTCAACCCGAGCATCCATCCCCGCGGCTTCCGCCAGTACCTCGACTTCGCCAACGGCACGCTCGGCGATTGGGGAGTCCATTGGCTGGACCAAGTCCTTTGGTGGACAGAAGAAACCCATCCCAAGTCGGTCCACTCGACGGCCAACCGCTTCGTTCGTCAGGACTCGACCGACGCCCCTGATACGCAGGTCGTGACTTACGAGTTCGAGACCTTCACCGCCACCTGGGAGCAGCGCCACTACGGCGGCAACCCCGCAGAGAACCACCTGATTGGTTCTTACTTCTACGGCACCGAAGGGACGTTTCATATGGGCTGGCGCGACGGCTGGACGTTCTACCCGGCCAAAAAGTCGGAGAAGGTGATCCATGTGGAACCTCAGTTGAACGACCCTGACGGCCAGAACATTAAAGAGCTTTGGGCCGACTTTTTGGCGTCGATCCGTAATAAGCGGCAGCCGGTTCGGGACATCGAGATCGGCTACCGAGCCACCAGCGCCGCACTGCTAGGTATGGTGAGCTGGAAGCTAGGGCGCAGCGTAAAGTGGGACAGCCTGACGTGTCCCGGAGACCCCGAAGCCAACGCCCTCCTCCGCCGGCCGTATCGGGCACCCTGGGTCTATCCCGTTTAAAGTTTCCCGAAAGGAGCCGAATTGGACCGAGATATCGGACGCGTCTAATGGGCCGGTATGATGCTCTTGCTCACTAGCCTCCAGGCCCGCGCCGCACCGTCCGCATCGCGCTCCGCGCCGGGATGAAGAGCCGGTCGTCACGGTCGTCGGAGGCCGGGAGAAGCAGGTCTATATGATTGAGCCTTGGTGGCGGACTTGGCGGACAAGCGCGTCGTGCTCACGAAGGATGGTCTTCCCACCCTCTACCACGATACAGGTGGTACCCCGTCCGACTGACGCAACTTGGGCCAGCGTCCGGATTTCCGAAGGGGTTCGGCTGGACCGGCCCAGGGAGTTCGCCATCGGAGCGAAGTTGGGATTCGAAAAAGAGGCTGACCGTCCGCGGGAGGCGATTGACGAACTGGCTGTTGACGGCGAGATGGTCCGCCTGGCCCTCTAGTGGGAGCTTCTCGACTGGCCCGATGCCGCGGTCTTCTCGTGGCTCGAGCGGGTGAAGCGGCGGAACGAAAGCTGGAGCTACTTGGCGGTTGGATTGGTCCTCGTGTTGGCGTTCAGCCTCGTTTCCCTGGTCATGGTCGCACGGGCCAGATGGCGGACTGAGCTCAGTGCCAAGGCCCGGGGCGAGCCCCTCGCCAACATGAGCCACGAGATCCACACCCCGAGGAACGGCATCCCCGGTATGACGGAACTGACCTTGGCAACCCATCTCGACCCCGAGCAGCACGAGTACATCCGCACGGCCCAAGACTCCGGCCGCGGCCTGCCGCGCAACCTCGACCTCTTCTTCCAAGCTCAGGAGAAGGGGCTGATCTTGCGCGGAGATGTCGATGGTGTGCCCTCCTGGGTCTCCGGCGACGAGAGCCGTTTGCAGCAGATCCTCGTGAAGCGGCCGGGCAACGCGACCAAGCTCCCGGACTCCGGCATCGGCATCTCCCCTGCGCAATTGACCCGGGTCTTCGATGCCTTCACCCAGGCTGACGCTTTCACGACGCGGCGCTACGGCGGCACCGAGCCGAGTATGGGGATCTCTGCCCGGCTCGTGAAGAGCATGGGCGGGACGAGCAAGGTCGACAGCATCCTGGTCCAGATGCCCCTGCCGACGGTCGCCGACCGGACTTTCGCCGCCGTTCTGATGGATGGACGTGAACATGGCGGTGATGGACGGCCTGGAAGGGACGCGGCGGATTTGGGAACTGGAGAAGGTCTCCGGTCGTCACACCCCGATCAGGGCCCTGACGCGCTTCGACCCCGCCTGATAAACTATGGCCAAAGCTATGAGACGGTTTCTGGCGTTATTCGGTGTGGTGGCGATGTTCGCCGCTCCCAACAGCAATGAGGTTGCGCCCCTCGGTAAGTACACTGTGATCGAACGCCGCCACTGGGCCTTCCAGCCCCGCAAGGAGGTTGCCCCCCCGGTCATCAACGACCCGTGGATCCGCGGCCCTGTCGACGCCTTCATCCTCGCCGGCTTGCAGAAGGCCGGCCTGAAGCCTGCCGCCGAAGCTGACCGCGCCACGCTCGTCCGCCGCGTCACCTACGACCTGCACGGCCTGCCGCCGACGCCCGCCGAGATCGCCGCCTTCGTCAACGACAAAGTCCCTGGGGCCTACGAGCGATTGGTGGACCGTTTATTAGCCTCGCCGCGCTACGGCGAGCAGTGGGCCCGCCACTGGCTCGACGTCGTCCGCTTCGCCGAGTCCGACGGCTACGAGTACGATACCCATCGCCCCGACGCCTACCGCTTCCGGGACTACGTCATCGCCAGCTTTAACGCGGACAAGCCCTACGACCGGTTTCTGAAGGAGCAGTTGGCCGGGGACGAGCTCGACCCTAAAGACGACACCATGCTAGTGGCCAGCGGCTTCAACCGGCTGGGCCCGTTGCGGAAGAACACCGGCAATCAGGACGTCGCCAGTTCACGGACAGAGGTGCTGACCGAGATGGCCAACATCGTCGGGGCCTCCATGCTCGGCATGACGATGGGCTGCGCCCGGTGCCACGATCATAAGTTCGACCCCATCCGCCAGTCCGACTACTACCGCCTGCAGGGCTACTTCGCCCAGACCCACGCCAATGACGTGATCGTTGCCAGCTCCGAGGAGCAGGCCAAATACAAGGCCACGATGGAGCCGCTCGACAGCGAGATGAAGAAGCTCCGATTCGCCATGCGGAAGGCAACCGAGGAAGAGAAGGGCAAGATTCTGATTCAGCTCGAAGCGCTGGACGAGAAAATCCCCGCCCCTCTCACCGCGATGTATGCGGTCCGCAATGAGCCGAAGGACATGACCCCGATCCACCTTCTCGCGGCCGGCGACTATCGGAACAAGGGGCAGAAGGTCGGCATGCGGCCGCCCGGAGTTTTGCTCGAGGAGGGGACCGAGGAGTTGCCGCTCGATGCGACCACGCCGCGGGTTCGCCTGGCCAACTGGATCGCCGATCCGGCCAATCCGTTGACCGCCCGAGTGATGGTGAACCGGATCTGGGGCTACCACTTCGGGCGGCCGATCGTCTCTACCCCGAACGATTTCGGCAAGATGGGGACCCGGCCGACGAACCCGGAACTGCTCGACTGGCTGGCCAATGAGTATGTTAATGGCGGCTGGAAGATGAAGCCTCTGCACCGGACCCTGATGCTGTCAAGCGCCTATCGCCAATCGAGCCAGGGAAGTCAGGGTGCCGTCCAGGACCCTGAGAACAAGCTGCTCTGGAAGGCCAACCGGAGGCGCCTGGCGGCCGAAGAGATTCGGGATACGATGCTGTCCGTCGCTGGCCGTTTAAACCCGAAGGCGGGCGGGCCCAGCGTGATGGTGAAGATCGACCCGGAGCTGATCAAGGACTTGAAGCGGCCCCAGTATTGGGTGACCACCCGCGACCGCGCCGAGCACGACCGGCGGACGATCTACCTGATCTACAAGCGGAACCTGATTCTGCCCTTCAATCAGGTGTTCGACTCTCCGGACACGTTGCTCTCCTGCGCGCGGCGGGACCAATCGACCCATGCGCCGCAGGCGCTCGAACTGCTAAACGGGACGCTGTCGAACGACCTAGCGGTCTCCTTCGCCGGACGTCTGAAGGGCGACCGAATCGACGAAGCCTGGCGTCTGGCGACCGGCCGTATGCCGAACCCGAAAGAGCGTGTGCTGTCCAAGAAGTACCTGGACGACCCCGACCCCGCAGCGGCGACCGAGTTCGCCCTGAGCCTGTTTAACTCCAACGCCTTTCTTTACGTGGACTAGAGATGCCTGAACATATCCGTTATGCCCGCAACCGCCGTGAGTTCCTAACCCAGTGTTTCTGCGGGTTCGGAGCAATGAGCTACGCCTCGCTGCTGGCGCAGGATGCCAAGCGGCTGAACCCGCTGGTGGCGCGTCCGCCGCACTTTGAGGCCAAGGCCAAGTCGATCATCTTCCTGTTTCAGGCGGGCGGCCCGTCGCACCTTGAAACCTTCGACCCGAAGCCGGTGCTGAACCAGTTGCATGGGCAGAAGCGGCCGGACACGTTCGGCAAGGTCGAGTACCAGAACGTGAACCAGAACTCGCGGATTTTGGGTACGAAGCGGACGTTTGCGCGGTATGGCAAATCGGGGCTGGAGGTGTCGGACCTGTTGCCGCACCAGGCCAAGATCGCCGATGAGCTTTGCGTGCTCCGGTCGATGCACGGGGACATGGTGGTCCACTCGGCGGCGCAGTATCAGTTGATGTCGGGCCGGGTGATCCCGGGGTTCCCGTCGATGGGCAGTTGGTTTACTTACGGTCTCGGCTCGGAGTCTCAGTCGCTGCCGGCCTACGTTGTGATGCCGGACCCGAACGGGGCACCGGAGGCGGGTCAGCCGATGTATACGAACGGCTTCCTGCCTGCCGTCTTCCAGCCGACGATGTTCCGCGCGGGCAAGCGTCCGGTGCTGAACTTGGAGGTGCCGAAGGGCATCACGATGGAGCGGCGGCGGAAGACGGTGGACTTGATTCGGCAACTGAACGAGGCCAACTTATTGGGCGAGGACGCCGAGTTTGCGGCGCGGATTTCGGCCTACGATACGGCGTTTCGGATGCAGACCGAGGCGCCGGAGGTGTTCGACCTCTCGACCGAGACGCAGGAGACGCGGGACCTATACGGAGTGGGCCAGGCGGCGACGGACGACTATGGCCGGCGGTGCTTGCTGGCCCGGCGGTTGGTGGAGAAAGGCGTCCGGTTCATCTGCGTCGTCGCGGGCGGGGGCGGGGCGGACACCGAGTGGGACGCCCACAACGACATCGAGAAGAACCACCTGCGGATGGCCAGTTTGACGGACCAGCCGACGGCGGCGCTGGTGACCGACCTGAAGCGTCGGGGACTGCTGGATTCGACGATCGTGCTGTGGGGCGGGGAGTTCGGCCGGTCGCCGGAGTCCGAGCGCGGCAACGGGCGGGACCACCACAATACGGGCTTCACGATGTGGGCGGCGGGCGGCGGTTTCAAGGGCGGTTTGGCGTACGGGGCGACGGACGACATTGGTTTGAAGGCGACGGTGGACCCGGTGCATTTCCGGGACCTGCATGCGACCTTGATTCACCAGATGGGGCTGGACCAGGATCGGCTGAGCTTCCTGCATCAGGGGCGGCGGGAGCGGCTGACGGAGGTCCACGGGCGGGTGATCAAGGAGATTCTGGCCTGATGCTTTCGCGGCGCGGGTTTCTGGCGCTGGCGACCGCGGTCCGAAGGCCCAACGTCGTGTTTGTGCTGGTGGACCAGTGGCGGGCGCAGGCGCTGGGCTATCGGGGGGACACGAACGCCCATACCCCGGCGATTGACGCGCTGGCGGGGGAGTCGTTCGACTTCACCCATGCCATTTCGGGGTTCCCGGTTTGCAGCCCGTATCGGGCCTCGTTGATGACGGGGCAGTACGCGGTGCGGCACGGGGTGGTCGTGAACGATGTGGAACTCCGGCCGAGCGGGGCGACGCTGGGGGAGAGCTTCCGGAAGGCGGGGTACGCGACGGGCTACATCGGCAAGTGGCACATCTTCGGGAGTCCGGAGGGGAAGGCCGAGCGGCGGCTGGACTTTGTGCCGGAGGCCTCGCGGTTTGGGTTCGGGATGTGGCAGGGCTGCGAGTGCACCCACGCCTACAACAAGAGCCTGTACTACGCCGGGGGCGACCGGACGGCGCGGTATTGGGATGGCTATGACGCGGTGGCGCAGACGGAGGCGGCTTGCGCCTATGTGAGGGAGCAGGGGCGGCGGAGCGACCCGTACTTCCTGCTGCTGTCGCTGGGGCCGCCGCATGACCCTTATGGGACGGCGCCGGAGAAGCACCGGGCGTTGTACCAAGATAGGCAGATTGCCCTGCGGGCGAACGTGCCGGCGGACAAGGCCGAGGAGGCGACCAAGCACCTGCGGGGCTACTATGCGCACATCGCGGCGCTGGACGAGTGCGTGGCACGGTTGCGGCAGGCGGTGGCTGAATCGGGGGCTGGAGAGGACACGATCTTCGTGTTCGCCAGCGACCATGGGGACATGTTGCAGAGCCAGGGGACACACCATAAGCAGCAGCCGTGGGACGAGTCGCTGCGGGTGCCGTTCCTGGTGCATTATCCGCGGGTGTTGGGTCGGAAGCGGCGGGAGTCGGTGACGCCGATCGACGCGCCGGACGTGATGCCGACTTTGCTTGGGTTGAGCGGGTTGGCGGTGCCGGAGTCGGTGCAGGGGACGGACTATTCGCCCTTGATTCGGGGGGCCAAGAAGGACGAGGCCGAGCCGGCGGGGCTGTTGAATCTGCCCGCGTCGTTTGCGGTGGTCCGACGGTTGGGAATCGGGGAGTACAGGGGGGTGCGGACGCCGCGGTACACCTACGTGCGGTCGATCGTGGGGCCGTGGCTACTGTACGACAACAAGACGGACCCGTATCAGAAGCGGAACCTGGTGGGGCAGTCGGCGCAGCGGGAATTGCAGGCTCGGCTGGAGCGGCGGCTGGAGGCGATGTTGAAGAGGGTGGGGGATGAGTTTCTGCCGGGGGCGCGGTATGTGGAGCGGGTCAAGGCTGGGCACTATCGCGAGGTCACGGCCCCGATCGGGGAGACGAAGAGCCCGTGGGGGGACTGGGCTTCGACGCTGCGTTAGGGGGCGGCGCAGGTGAAGTTGGCCGCTTCGTCGGTGGAGCCGGTTCCCTTGTAGCGGGCTACCTTGGGATACGCGCAGAGGGGGCGGGAGCGGCCGGGCTTGGCGGCGATGATCTGTTCCGGGGCCGCGCCTTTTTCTACCCATTGCACGAGGGCGGCCGCTATGTTGGAGGCCGCGTCGCCTTGGGGGGCTCCGCCTTGGCCGAAGTTGTTGGGGCCGGTGCCTCCACCGCAGTGCTGGACACCAGGAGCCATGAAGAGACGGACGAAGGTGGCGGCGCGCTTGGCCCCCATCTTCTTGACCACCGCCTGGTAGTAGTCGATCGAGTTCTGGGCGGGGATGGCGGCGTCGCACCAGCCGTGGTAGAGGATCAGCTTGCCGCCGCGAGCGTGGAAGGCCTTCAAGTCGGGGTTGGTCGCGTCGAGGGCGGGGGCGAGTTTTTGGGCGGCGGCGAGGTCGCGGGTCACGTCGAAGGTCTTGTAGTCCCAGGTCGGGTCGGAGTAGACCAGGTACCGGAAGAAATTGGTGCTGAAGCCGTAGAGGGCGCTCTTCTCGGGAGCGGGGCCGGTGATCCAGGAGCCCCAGCCGCCGGGTTCGGCTTCGCCGGAAGGGGAGTAGCCGGGGAAGAGGGGTTTGCCTTGGGCGGCGCGGAGGCCGGCGTAGAGGGTGCGGAGGGAATCGACCTGGCGGGCGGTGAGGCACTGGTTGGTTTCGGGTCCGGTGCAGAGGAGGGAGGCCGGGTTGAAACGGCATTGGGTGGGATTTTCGAGTACGCCGTCCTTGACCCCGTCGAGTTGGTCGCAGGCGGCGAGGGCGGCGGCCTGGATGGCGGGGAGCTTGGCGGCGGGGATGTAGGCGGCTGGTTCGCGGCCGGTAGCCTGCATGTTCTTGGCGGCGGTGGAGAGGAGGGAGGTCCAGGCGTTGGCGGGGGCTCCGGCGATGATGCCGTCGTAGTCGGCGGGATAGCGCTGTGCTTCCATAAGAGCTTGGCGGCCGCCGTTGGAGCAGGAGCTGAAGTAGGACTTCAGAGGGACTTTGCCGTAATGTGTGGTTGCGAGGGCTTTGGCGTGGACGGTCATGAGATGGATGGAGCGATGGCCGAAGTCGGCGATTTTTTCGGGGTGGTTGAGGGCCCAGGTGGCTTCCGGGGTGGCGACATGTCCGGTGTCGGTGGAGGCGGCGGCGAAGCCTTGGCGGATGGAGTCGGCGAGGGGGCCGTAGCTGATGAGTCCTGCGAAGCCGCCGTTGCCGAGGCCGAGGAAGTTGCCGTTCCACTTGAGGGGGAGCCAGACTTCGAGGCGGATGTCGGAGTCACTGGTGGGGGTAAGGGTGGTGGCGACGCGGCAGAAGGCGGGGAGGTTGGGGATGGGCCGGCCGCCGGGGGGCGTGAAAGTGCCGGCGGGGACGGTTTGGGCGAGGGTGATCTTCGCGTCGGGGAGGGCGAGCTGGGCGAGTTCGGCGCAGTTGGCCGCGAAGAGGGGGGTGGTTAGGGCGAGCAGGATGAGGGGCTTCATAGGGGCACTCAGATTATGCCGCAAGAGACGGTGGGGACGGTAGGGGGGCCGATATAAAGACCGCTGCTTGACAGTCGCGGCTCGGTAACGGTTGTCACGGCGGGTGCGCCGCTAGGGGCGCCGGCCGGAGTTGGGGAACAGGTGGATCTTCTGCCTTTCGTAGGCGAGCCAGACGGCGAGGGCGAAGACGAGGTCGTCGTGCGCGCGCTGTTGGCCGTCGGAGCGGAAGGCGATGAGCTCGGTTTCGAGCTCCGGGAGGCCGGGGGTCGCGACGGGCAGGCTGATCCGGCGCGGGCCGAGGGCCGTCCGGAGCCGAGTGAGTAAGTCGGGCCGGGGAATGCCTTCGTAACCGCCGGCGAGATGGGAGGTCTGATGCCCTCCGGTGATCGCTACTGGAGTCAGTGGATAGCGGTTGAGGGACTTATCGCGGCGGAGGACCTCGACGAGGGTGCTTTCGCCGGTGGAATCCATGATGAAGTGGACCTGTTTGAAGGTGCCGGGCAGGGAAGCGAGCAGGGCACGCAGACGGCCGGGCAGGTCCAGGTGGTCTGACCCGAGCGGCAGCGACTCGGCCGAGCGGACAAATAAGTGGGGGGTGGTGACGAAGTTACCCGTGAAGGGGTCTCGGGTCGTTGGCTGAGTTAGGCTGAACTCGACGGCGACGAGGGCGGTATGGTCCTGCCGCTTCCCGACGTCGATACCGACGAAGAGTTCGTTGAGGCCGAAGCACGGGACGCCGGTGGGCTGGTAGGGCAACTTGGCGGCGGCGATGACGGCGCGGTCCAGAAACTGGGTGGCGGCCGAGACGAAGGCGCATTGATACTCCTGGGCGAAGAGGTTTTCGCCATGCAAGGCTCGTTCGGTGCTTAGAAAGGCCGGGCTGATGCGGGGGCACTCTTCGGCGGGGGACCGGAGAACGGTCCAGCCGTTGGCCGGGGTGTTGCATAGCTCGTAGAAGACGTTGGTTTGGCCATGGGGGGTGGACAGGGCCCAAAAGGCTACCGTTAGAAACGGCGAGCATGGGCGAGACGGCCGGGTAGATACCGTCGTCGACGAAGCCCCGGATGTTACGCGGCACGCCGGGGAGGGCGACGAACCGGGAGCCGTTCGGGAGCACGAGCGAGTTCTCGTGAGCCGGGTGGGACTTGGTTCGTAAGTTTAGTACTTTGCAGAAGGTCCGGATACGATGGAGTAAGTTCCCGGACTGCCGGGCGACGGGGCCGAAGAGTAAGTATTCGGTGCCGGGTTTCGAGAGCGCCGAATGGAGCGCCTTGGCGGCGGCGACCTGAGTTTTGCCGGACTGGCGCGAGGTGCAGAGGGCGATGCGCGGATCGGCGCAGTTGAGGAAATCGGCTTGCCGGGGATCCGGGGTAAAGCCGAGCGCGGCTGCGACCCAGACGGCGGCCGAGGGGTCTGGGCACACTGCGGGCGTGACGGTTGGAATAGCCTTCAGAGGCGACCCTCGCCGCTGCCTACGAGTGAGCCAGGAGATGCCTTTTTCGTGGCTAGCCATTTCTGGCACCGCCTCCGGCGGGGTTGGTTCCTCCCACCGCGCGGACCAAAACCGACTTGGGCAGCCGGGGCACCCAAGGAATGACGTTCTGGGGGGGCGCCCAGCCGGTGAGAAGTTGGCTTTGGTCGTCGGCCTGAGGGGTAGGTTCCTCTGTAGTTTCAACAGGTTCCAGTGATAAAAGTTCTTCGGTCGGTGGTTCGTCAAATTGGGTGGCCGCTTGGGACGGCCCGAGGATCTGCGCGTCCCGCGTGAGCGGCAGTTTGGGCAAAGGGTCCAATTTGCGGAACATATTCAATTCTCGGATGCTGGCGTTGATCAAGCGGACGACGGCGGCTTCTTCGCGCCGGAACTCCTTGATGAGTTTGGATTCGGAACCGATGCGGAAAGCGTTGACGGCATCGAGGTTGCAGATTTGCTCTTCGGTCGCCCCCGGATGGGCTAGCTGCGCGGCCTGCGCGAGGCAGTCTTCGTTGAAGACGCATTCGTTTTTTGTATTGCGGAGCAGTCGCCATTGGAGATCGCCGATGCGCTGGACAAGGCCCATTTCGACTTCGTCGCGGGGTTGCAACTTGTCCGCGTAGTTGGCGAGCAGTTTTTTGTAGGCAGTTGGCCCCTCGGTCGGGAGTAGAACCAAGCTTTCGAGCTGGGACATATCGATGATTTTGGCGCGGGCACCGTGTTTGAGCCCATTGAGTCGGACGTTCATCTTACCGACTTGGGACTTCGGACCGGTACTTTTCTTGGCATTTTCACGGTTAATCTCGGCTCGTTTCGCCTTTTTCTGATCGTCGGTTAATTCGTCGGCCATGGTGAGAACTCTCTTTGGAAATGGAAACGCCCCGCCTGTTGGCCAGGTCGGGGCGCGTTTTGTTTTAGCTGATTCGATTGTGCGTGATAGGTTCCAAATCCCGGGGGGTGGCGGGAGGGCGAAAGGAGGGGATAGGTGTTTGAAAAGAAGGGAGTAAAAATAAATATCAATTTCTTGTGAATAGGTTTTGTATTTGGTGTAAACGTGTCAGTTTGTATGGGTCCAAGCGATTGCTGAGGAGCGGAGTAGAGTGTGTTCCTGGAAGGAGCAAGAGGTTGCGGTTGCGGCTGCCCGACGAAGAGATGGAATCGGTTTGCCGCTTGGCGAAGGCGGAGAGGCTGAGCGTGGGTGAGTGCGTTCGTTAAGCGTTGCGGGACGATGGGCTGCGGCGGCAGTCGCGGAGTGCGTCGGCTAAGTTGGCTTCGATTCGGGAGGTGACGCGACTTTCGCTGCCGATGGGCAGCATCGAGGAGATGACTCGGGGGATCGCGGAAGGGTATGGGTTCGGTTGGAGCGGCTGGTGGCTGCGAAGGAGCGGTCGGTTTGTGACGTGGAGGTATTGCCGGAGATTGTTCACCGGTAGGCGGCGACTATCGTGTCGTGTAGGGCGCTGGAGTTTGGGTATGCGGCTCCGGGGCCCGGGCGGCGCGGATTTGCGGGCTGACTCCAGCGGCTAGACGGGGCACAAGCCCCGTCTAGCCGCGACGGCGGCCGAGTTCCTGCGATGCGGCGGGTTGGCTGGTTCGAGAACCGTCGTTGGCGACGATTGGAAGCCCGTGCGCGATTCCTTGCAACGGTCACCGGCGGGAGCGAAAGGACCGGACTTGAAACATTTCTGGTGCGCCAATGAATCCGAGGCCGAAATACGGCGCTCATCAACCGCCGTCTCACCTCCCGAGCCGGGGCTGGAAAGAAGCAGCTCGCCGAGAAAAAAATTGGGCGAGTGAGTGGAAGAGCTTTGGCAATGCGGCCTCCGTCTGGTACTCTAGTGCCTAGATCTGCCATGTCGCGCAGTACCAGCCACCACGAAGCTTGGCCCCGTCCTCTTTCCGCCTCTTCCCTTTTACCCCCGGAGCTCAAATTGTCTTGTTTTTCCTTTCGCTGTATCGCTTTCTTCGCCTTGACGGCAATTTGCACTCTTTTGCCTGCCGCGGATTCCGGCTCTCTGTCCAAACGTAGCGGGCTCAGCCCGATTCTGCGCCACTCCGCGCCCATTGTGGACAGCCAGCCGAAACTGCCCGCCGGCCTCAATCTGGTGGATTGGAAACAGATCCGGGCGGAATACGAGCGCCACCGGCACGGCATGTTTCCCGATGGGAAGGTTGGGTTTCAGTCGCGGTCTCACTACCACGGCTGGCTGGCGCGGTTTGATGGCAAGGGGTTTACCGTCCAGCCGGACACCCAGGCGTGGAGTTGGGGGCTGGAGTTGGAGCGCTGGGGGCGGCAGGGTGAGGAAGTGATCGCCGGTGGTGCCGTGCAGGTCCATAAAGATGGGAACCGGTTGGAATATCGCAGCCCGGGCATTACGGAATGGTTTGTGAACGGCAAAGATGGTTTGGAGCACGGCTTCACGATCGCGCACCGGCCCGGCGGAGCCGAAGGGGAACTGAGTCTTCAACTGCGCCAGCGGGGGGAACTGGTCGCGGCCCCGGAACTCGGAGCGGAACAGAATCCCGCCGCGGAACAGCAACGCGCTGGGCGGTCCGTTTTGTACAACACCGCGCAGGGCGACCCCGCGTTGCGCTACCGGAAGCTTTTGGTGACCGATGCGCGCGGCCGCATGTTGCCGGCACGCATGGTGGCCGATGGGGGGTGGCTTCGGATCCTGGTGGATGACCGGCGGGCCGTGTATCCGATTGTCGTGGATCCCATCACCCAGCAGGCGTACCTGAAGGCGTCGAATACGGAGGCGGATGACGAATTCGGCCGTTCAGTGGCGATCTCCGGGGACACGGTGGTGGTGGGGGCGCGTTTGGAGGACAGCAATTCGACCGGGGTGAACGGGACGCAAAGCGACAACAGTGCCATTAATTCTGGCGCGGCGTATGTGTTTGTGCGCAGTTCCGGGACATGGACCCAGCAGGCGTACCTGAAGGCGTCGAATCCGGGGATATCTGACCAATTCGGCATTTCGGTGGCGATCTCCGGGGACACGGTCGTGGTGGGGGCGGTTTGGGAGCAGAGCAACGCCACCGGGGTAAACGGGACGGAGAGTGACGACACCGCCGCCCAAGCTGGCGCGGCGTATGTGTTTGTGCGCAGTTCTGGCACCTGGACCCAGCAGGCGTACCTGAAGGCGTCGAATACGGAGCTGCTGGACCACTTCGGAGTATCGGTTGCGATCGACGGGGACACGGTGGTGGTGGGGTCGGAGGGAGAGGATAGCAACTCGACCGGGGTGAACGGGACGGAAAGTGACAACAATGTTCGCAGTTCTGGCGCGGCGTATGTGTTTGTGCGCAGTTCCGGCACTTGGACCCAGCAGGCGTACCTGAAGGCGTCGAATACGGGGGCGGCTGACCAATTCGGCTATTCGGTGGCGATCTCCGGGGACACGGTCGTGGTGGGCGCGTGGGCAGAGGGAAGCAGTGCCACCGGGGTGAACGGCACTCAAGGTGACAACAGTGCTAGCCAATC
>Ga0209086_10000609_pt1 | contig 30960 bp, 21 predicted proteins | sample M_130207_XF_Meta_FD_187312 | JGI IMG/M metagenome (GOLD analysis project Ga0209086, IMG submission 187312) | Freshwater microbial communities from Lake Montjoie, Canada to study carbon cycling - M_130207_XF_MetaG (SPAdes) (version 2) | ecosystem: Environmental > Aquatic > Freshwater > Lake... | reverse complement strand
TACTTGTTGTTCCACTTGCTGTACTTGTTGTTCCACTTGCTGTACTTGTTGTTCCACTTGCGGTACTTGTTGTTCCACTTGCTGTACTTGTTGTTCCACTTGCGGTACTTGTTGTTCCACTTGCTGTACTTGTTGTTCCACTTGCGGTACTTGTTGTTCCACTTGCGGTACTTGTTGTTCCACTTGCTGTACTTGTTGTTCCTCCTGCTGTACTTGTTGTTCCACTTGCGGTACTTGTTGTTCCTCCTGCTGTACTTGTTGTTCCACTTGCGGTACTTGTTGTTCCACTTGCTGTACTTGTTGTTCCACTTGCGGTACTTGTTGTTCCACTTGCTGTATCACTTTCTGTATCTATTATATCATTTTCTGTATCTATTATACCACTTGCGGTACTTGTTGTTCCACTTGCTGTACTTGTTGTTCCACTTGCGGTACTTGTTGTTTCCGTTATACTACCAACAGTTGAATATGATGGAATTTTAGTAATATCTGTAAATAATTGCGTAACTTGATCAGTAGATAAAGGATAATTATATATATTTAAATATGCTATATTTGCATTAATACCATTTAGTGTTGTAGCTACTGTTTGAGATACTAATGTATTTGTTTCAGGTTTACCAATTATTATTTGTGAAGCTAAAACATTAGGAATAATAGTTGTATTTGTACTTGTATAAATTATTGAGGTTAGAATTGTAGTTTGATTATTTAATGTTATTGTAAAATTTATTGAATTAGGTTGTTGATAAGTTATTGTCATAATAAAATGATACCAGTTATTTGTAATTAATACTTGACCATTATTTAATTGTTTTGATGTTTTTCCACTTGAAGGATTTGTAATTGCAACACCTGCATATAAAAATCCTTTTTGTACTTCTAGTAATGAACCATTAAACGCTGTATTTTGTAAATCATTTGTTGATAAAATAACACCATCATTACCAAGATATTGAAATAATAATTCTATTGATGCATTATATGATGAAATATTTGTAATTAAAGATGGAGTTTTTATTACAGCAAAATATTTATTATTAGTAGTAGGATCATTGAATGTCATAGAATTTATAAAAGTTGGAATAGTAGTTAATGGTTGATTAGTAGTAGTATTTATAAATTTAGTTTCATTTCCAAAATTTGGTGTGTTAGGATTTGTTGCATTAAATGTAAATATGAATGCTTGAACACTAGCAAATTTATCATTACTATAAATTTTTTTACTATCACTATACCATAAATAAATAATTAGTATAAGAACTATAAGTAGTATAAATCCTATAACTTTTTTATAACCAATAGAATATTTATTAGATATGTTATTTAAACTTTTCTTAATAGAATTCATTTTACAATAATATATATAAATAAATATAAATATAAATATAAAAATTTATTCTTACTAAATATAACTAATAAAATAATATGGAAAATAATATAATATGGAAAATAATATAATATGGAAAATAATATAATATAAAAAATGGATAAAATAGATAAAACAGAAAAAACAAATATTTTAGTAAAAAAATTGAAAAATTATTATTTAAATATAATAAATATCTTTATAGATCAAACCGGGTAAATTTAATCGATAAGCACAAATTGTGCAATTAAATTAAATAAAAAACCTCAACCTATTGTTTAGTTTAATAGGCTGTCTTCTTTATAGGAGGCGTCGATATACACGGTTCTTTTTAATTTTTTTATGTTTTATTTTTTATGTTTTATTTTTTATGTTTTATTTTTTATGTTTTATTTTTTATATTATAAAAAATATATAATATAAAATGTCAATACATACATTTGGAGATAGTCATTCATTTAATGGTTGGTATGGAATAAATACCCATCATTTGGGACCAGTTTTATGTTATAGTTTTGGTATGGAAAAATTAAATAGATGTGATATTCGTAATTTTAATATAAAAGATAATGATACTATAATTTTTTGTTTTGGTGAAATAGATTGTAGATGTCATATTTATAAACATATTAATGAAACAAATACATATGAAGATATAATAAATAATATAGTTGATAACTATTTTGAAGCAATTAAATTAAACATTATTACTTCTCAACTTAAATTAAAAAATATATGTGTTTATAATGTAGTTCCACCAAGTCAAAAACATAATACATCTGAAAATCCTAAATTTCCATATCTTGGAACTGATACAGAACGAAAACAATATGTTTTATATTTTAATAAAAAATTAAAAGAAAAATGTAGTGAAAATAATTATATTTTTTTTGATGTTTATGATAAGTATGCAGATAAAAATGGTTTTTTAAGTAAAGATTTAAGTGATGGTAATGTTCATATCAAAAAAACAGTATATATAACTGATTTTATAAATAAAAATAATATATAAAAAAATACCTCAACCTATCGTTTAGTTTATTTTACAATACAATAGATTGCCTCCGTTTCAGAAAGCAATTATTGTATTTATCTTTTTATAATTTCAATTTTTGTTAATACAAACAATTTTTTCCAAAATTTTCCAAACTACAAAGATACATCACACATATCACACACATCACACCTATTACATTAAGAAAAGTATTGAAATAATAGTCTAACACCTACCCCACTTGCTTCTGGAGATGCATATTTTATTATTTCATTAACTTTATAACTCGGACCGGCAATATCTATATGTATCCATTTACTATCTTTTTTAACAAATTGTCTCATAAATAGGGAAGACATGATAATATCGGCACTACAAGAAAAACTAATATTCTTTATATCAGCCACATAGCTTTCCAAATTTTTCAATTGTTTTTCCACGATTGGCAATTCTACTAATTGTTCATTTATTTCCTTTCCACTTTCAATTAGTTTTGCAACTTCGTCATTACTATTTACAGACAATACATTACTAAACATCTTACAACTTACTGATTCTTGTTGCCCAGTTAGTGTCGCAAAGTCAATCATAATGGCTTCTGGATATTTATCTACGGCATATGCTAGACAATCTGCTAGAACTAGTCGGCCTTCGGCATCAGTATTTGCTATTTCTACGCTCATTCCATTATAAGATTTAACTACATCACTTGGCTTAATTGAATCTGGACCGACACTATTTTCAGCAAATGGGCAAATTGTATAGATAGATTTAGATCCACGATTCATAGCATATCCTAGTAAAAATGAGATTACAGTGGCCGCACCTGATAAATCCGTTTTCATTTCAATCATAGATCTAGAACCCTTAATATCTAGCCCACCAGTATCAAATGTAATCCCCTTGCCTAGAAGAATATATTCCGGTTTTTCCCCTTTCTTTACTCCAGAACCTTTTACACTACTACTACCTTTCACACTACTACTACCTTTCACACTACTACTACCTTTCGTAATACCGCCGCCTTTCATACTGCCTTCATATTTAATAATTACCACCCGAGGAGCATTTTCAGTAGAGCTACCCTGTCCTACAGCTAGAATAAGTCCCATACCTTTTTTTTCCAATTCATGTTTATCTAATATTTCAATAGATACTGGTATATTATTATCACTAATATATTTTTTTACAATATCAATAAATGTTGTTGCTTTCATAGTATTTGCCGGTTCATTAATTAGATCTCTGGCTAGAAATACCGACTTTATTTGGTTTTGTAAGTATTTAATTCGGTTATGGATAGTTGATTCCTGTATTGCCTTATAATATTCGGGTAATACTATATTTAGGTTCTGGAGAATATAATTATCTTTCCCTTTGGTTAATGAATGTGATGTTTTATATTTAAGAAATTTATAGGAAGATAACAATAGTCCTTCAACCATTGCCTCTATAAACTTAATTCGTCCAGATACAATATTGTTAGCATCTTTATTTTTCATATTTTTCATATAATTCATATCATATAAATCACTACTTTGATCAATTGTATCAACTATATTTACCTGTTTGATCTGATTCGATTTTAAAGTATTAAATATAGCGTTTCCAGATACACGTGCAGCTTCTAATAGTTCATCATAATGTTCTTTACTATGCAAATTATTATTAATGGCTATTATAAATAATTGATGTATTTTAGAAGTATGCTTTTGTATATGCATCTTAGTATATCCATGACTCTTTGTACTCCCATGTTCCCTTAATTGACTTTTTTTAGTATGTATCTTATTATGTGATGATTTTATTAATTCTTTTTTATTCTTCTTTTCTAAAGGTTTATATTCTATAGTAAAACTGGACATATGAAGACCTTTATTTTTCATATTATCTTCAATTTGATCTAGCAATGGTATATATTTATCTGGAATATGAATGTATCTAGATACATATTTAAATAATGATTCCTTTTTAAGATGGGTTATTAGTATGGGAATAATTGATGTATCTAATTTACTATTTATAGTTTTTGATATTGATATTGATGGTGTTGTCATTTTCTATTACATACTACATTATAGAAATATTATTTATCTAGCAATACAATTAATAATATAAGTAATATATATCTATAGAATTCATTTACACAAATATGAATCATTCTACTATGAACCATTCAAATCATTATAAAAACACAAAGACATAGATTTTATGAAATCAATATAAGAAAAAAAATATTTTAGACAAAATAAGAAAATATTAAGAAAAATTGAAAATTATATAAAAAATATATAAATTATAATTAAATATATTAAATATATTAAATATATTCTATTTAGATTAACTCTAAATTTACAGCATTACAATAAAAAAATGGATGTTCCAGAACAAAAAATGAATAAAAACATAAAAAATACAGAAGCTTACATCCATTCGGGTTCTGGAAACATTAGGAAGTCTAGTTTCCAATTTCCTATTCTAGAAACAATAGAGGAAGAAGGAATATTATTTTACAATCCTACTACAGGTCAAATTGTTAGTGTTCATCCTAAATTATCTAGATAACTAAAACTATATTTCGAATTTCATATATTTATATCTAGTAATATCTAATAATATCTAGTAATATGATTTTTTTTACAAATCTTATATTATTATAAATTTTATATCTTTACAAATTATAATATATAATACATTATAAACTATTTTATATCTTTACAAATTATAAATATAATACATAATAAATAATTACATAATGCCTCAAATTAAAAAGCAAAAGTCTAAAAAGGGAAAGCGGAGCCAGAGGGGAGGTATGGATCAATCATGCAGTCTTAGTCAACCTGCAAATATTCACAATACTAATCCTCAAGCATCTCTAGATCTAGATGGTAAATTTAATCTCTACGGAGGCCCTGTTCCCCTAGGTTCTTCTATAGTTGGTGGTGGGAGTGTAAGTGGAACTGAGGGTTGTAGTACATGCGGAGATGAAGGTGTAGGAACTTCTAATTTCAAGTCTGGAACATTTAAAAATTATTTGGAAAAACTAAATAATAGTTATCAACTTCCTAGTGGAGGTGGAGGTTATGGTGATAAAATGCAAAAGGGTGGCGGCAGCTGCGGTAGTGATAAAATGCAAAAGGGTGGCGGTAGCTGCGGTGATAAAATGCAAAAGGGTGCCGGCTATTCTACTGATCCTACTGAATTTATTGGTGGTCAACCGGTTATTAGAGGTTATGATGATAAATCACCCCCTGCAATTATTAAAGGCGGGTTAGTATTTGGCACTCCTGATAAACCTATTTGCGGTCTAGGGGCAATTCAAGGTGGATCCAGACATAAGAAGAAAGGCAAGAAGTCTAGTAAGAGATCAGGAAAGAAGTCTGGTAAGAGATCCGGAAAGAAGTCAAAGAAATTGCAGATGGGTGGTGATTTTACATCATTTAATTCAAGCAAACCTGCCGAATTTGCTACTGCATTTGACGGCCCTAAAGGTGTATTCAATTATCCGGATGATATGTCTAAACGCGAATTTGGTGAATTTCAACCTAATTATAGTGTAAATGCAGTATAATTGTAATATTGACTATTTATTTTGTACCGATCATATAGACTATGATTTATTCTAATCTATTTATTACTATTTTTCACTCTTTTTTTCTAATCTAATTAATAGTAGTCCATACTTAAAATAGTAATACATAAAGTAATACATAATAATACATAATAATACATAATAATACATAATAATCTAATATGGGAGCATTATTAACAGTACCCACTGGTGGTATAGGATTTGTATTTCAATCTATAGCTAGATTTGTAGTATGGTTTTATGGCACAGTTATACCATTTATACTTCAATATATAGCTATCCCAATGTTTGCTTTAGGTATATTATTAGCTGTTGCATTTGCAGGAAGTACAATAATATTTACAATACTATTTTTAATATTTACGTACTTTTTTATAAAAGGTACAATATTTAAATCAAGTCCAAAGTAAGATATATAGAGTATTACAATAAAATATATATTATATATTATTATATAGATGTAAGTAATAATAAGTAATAATAAGTAATATAGTATCTAATATCAATCAAAATAGTAATCAAAAAATAATGTTATCAAATTTAGTAATTTTTATAATAATTATAATTATATTATTTATACTTTCGTATATATATACAACTTTATCATACAATAGTATTTATAGTAATACTTATTTGGAAACATTTGAAGGGATAGACAAAACTAAATTATGGGGTTCAGTATTTCTTGATAATTTACCTATACAAATTACAAGTTTAACAAACCCTCCAATTTTATATGATTCTAAAAGAATCGAATTAATTAAATATAATGATGTCATCCTATAGTAATTTCTAATACTTTAAACATCATATAAAAATTGAATATTTTTATCTTTTTATCTTATTATATTATCATATGATTCATATTGCTTTCACAATGTCAGAAATTATTTACAATGATGAGCAAATACAATGTGTGGTTAAAGTTAATGATTTTATATTAGGTCGTAAGCCTTTTAGTAAATTATTAATAAATGGAAGTGCTGGAACAGGTAAAACTACTATTATTATATCTAGCATAGTGAATATATTAATTAAACAAATTGTAAATAATATTGATGATATATGTAAAACAATGAATACATCATCTACACCATCTACATCTACACAATCTACACCATCTATGTCATCTACATCATCTACACAATCTACACCATCTACATCATCTACAAAATTAGATTATTTATCTAGTTTTATTATTGCTGCGCCTACTAATAAGGCTAAAGATGTATTAGTATCTAAATATAATAACTATATTGATAATGATAATAATAATAAATTGTATGATATTGTTCTGGGAAAAGATAATTATTTATTAGATGATATACTTACTAAAAAAGAATTTATACAAAATATACTTAATAAAAAAATAAGTTTCTTAACCGTATCACAAGTTCTTAGTATTAGTCGTGTAATAAATGAAATGGGTGTAGAAGAATTTACAAAAGGTAATGATAAGAAAATTGCCGATAAATATAATAAGGGTGCATTTTCCAATACATCTATTATTGTTGATGAATGTAGTATGATTGATAATAATACTTATAAATTATTGAGCATCATTAAATGTCCTATTATATATATAGGTGATAATTGTCAATTACCGCCGGTTAAAGAAGCTATTTCACCTTCATTTGAAATTGAAACTACAACTCAAGATTATATATTATTAAGAAAAGTTGAAAGATGTAAAAATGATGTTACATTAATTGCTAATAAGTTGAGAGATAAAATATGTGAAAGTACAGCAGATTTTAATCTTTTAAAACATGTATCACCAGACTTAATAATATATAATAAAGTATTTTCAAAATGGCTAGAAGCTTATATACAAGATATCAAAAGAAAGCAATTGGAAATGCCAAATGTTGTTCCAGAAGGAGAAAGAGAAAGAGAACCTGAAGCTGTAAATATACCTACACAACCTATTACTAAACCAAAGCAAGTATTTGATACTATGGCTCTGGGATGGACTAATAAATGTTGTTCATATTTAAATAAGAAAATCCGGGAACAATTATTTAAAGAAGTTAAAAATATTAATTCAATATTCATTATTAAAGGTGATAAATTACTAGTTAAATCACCTTATTATAAATATGAACACAAAATACAATCTAGCAATATTATATATGTTTCCAGAGTAGAATCAACTAAATATAGACCTATTAGTTTTAAAGAATGGTGTAATAATATATATTCTAGTATAAAAAGTCAAACTCCTACATTATCTATAAATAATCATATTGATATTATTAGTATTCTAGATGATGAAAAGAAAGAAACTCCTATGGCATCACAGAAGACAAAGCCAATATCTAAGCCCACATCTAATTCGGTATCTAAAAATATAATTGATTATTTTGGATATGATGAAAGTAACCTAGCTATCAGTGATATCCCTATTAAAAATTCAGGGAAAGAAGATAAAACAAAAACCCTTCATAAAGAAGTTGATATAGAACTTGCTAAAGAACTTTCCAGACATCGTAATATATTTAATACTAAACATATATTACATGAAGTAATTACAGATGATACATATGAATTTACAGATGAAGTATCATTGAAATATAATTTATTAATACCTAAATACGATTTATATAATATTAAAAAAATTGTATCATCACCGTTTGTTAGAGCTGGTATATATACCAAATGGCATAAAGCAATGTCTATTCTCCTCTTTGGAATACCTAATGACCGTATATGTTGTAAAAAATGCGCATTCTTTGTTAATAAATTTATTAATGAAATTAAAAATGTTGACGATATTGGTGATATTGATAATAGAAGTCGTAAGTCGGGTACCAAGTCGGCAAGTAAGTCTTCAATACAATCTAAAACTGGTAAAACAGCTAATGGTGCTAGTAATACTACTAATACCGTAAATGATGATACAAATACATGTATTACTGATTTTATTACTGCTACTGAAGATCTTACTTTTGATATGTTTCTATGTGATATTACAACATTTGTAGGTTCCAGTGATAAAGTTGTATCTAGCAATATACCTATTCTAGATATGTCTAAGCCAAGTGTTAATGAATCATTGGAAAATTTACGTAATATAATTAAAAATAGTTATGAAGTTAAAGCAATGTTATCTCGTAAAGAGGAACAGGAATTAAATAGTATAAATAAAATGTTAGATGAAGATGGTGAGGCTTCTGCTGAAAAAACTGTCAAATATGTTACATTAAGCCAATTATTTGGTCATTATATGAGTCATATTATAACTTCTAGTTATCTAGAAGTGGATTATGGATATGCTTTAACAGTACATAAATCCCAGGGCAGTACTTATGATGATGTTTATGTGGAATACAGTAATATTTTGAGTAATAAAAATGATATGGAAAGAGATAAACTGCTATATACGGCTATTACACGAGGCGCAAATCGATTACATATTTATAACTAGAAAGTCATAAGTCATGGTTTTATGTTTTATGTTTTGAATGTATTTTGTATGTATTTTATGTAGTAAAATTAAAAAAATGGATAAAACGTTAAAATCAACAAAAATTGAAATCTTTTTTAGCTTTTATATAAATTACTATTATATTTGTTATTAAAAAATGGCTAATATAATTACATTGGTGTACGATATTAAACTTCTATCGGATTTTAAATTGATGGTAGAAGATACCCAAGAAAAGCGTGAAGTAGATGTACCGTACGAAGGTAAAATGGTACGTTTAACTTTGGAGAAAGTATTTCAAACTTTTTCAGAAGATGATTTCAGGTTCTTAGCGTATGGGTATCTCAAAGAAGGAGATGTCTTTATAGAGCAATACTTCATGGTAACATTTATGTGGACGTTTAGTTTTCTCGATTGATATTAAAAAAATTTTGGTGTTTTTCAACACCACCTTATTTTTTTTATTCCATAAAATTGAAATAATAATTACTAATATTACAAAATAATTATCAAATAATTATTAATAATTTAAAGGTATTCTAGAATACAGTGAATAATAATTAATCTAAAAATGGATAGTATTATGAATATGAATTTTAATATGAATTTGAATGTTTTATATGAACAACCTAAACAATATTTAGATACTCTTGCTAAATCAGCATATTTAGCATATTTATATGTGAATCCAGATACTAAATATACTAATTATATAAATCAAACTGAAATTATGAATAATGAAATACCTGACGATATGGTATTCTTAACATTATTATTCACTACATCATTATTAAGTACTATTGTTATTTCCATTATTATAGCTAATTACTTTATACCTAATGATATAAATTCATTAGAATCTGTAAATCCTGTAAATCCTGTAAATTCTAGTAATGATTATACTAAGCCTCCGCCAGTTTATTTTGGTAGTATTATAGAGCTTGCTAAAAAAAATAATATTATGAAGTCAAAAATGAAGGTAAATAATAATTATTTTGTATTACTCAGAGTTCAAATGAAAAATGATATACCTATGCGGAATACTAAATATGAATTATATAGTAATAATATTGATAATGTGAAACCACAATCATTTACTACTAAAGATATGTATATGATTATGGGATTTAATTATTATGAAACAGATTTAAATATTTCCTCTATTATTATTAGAGGTATTAATTATTTAAATGCAATTTCACCGGAAATTTATCGTAATAAGGATTTTATAATTGTTGCAATTGGTGGCATGAATGATAAAAAGTCAAATGAATTTTATGAAGGTCTTGTACATATAAATTATGAACTCTTTAATGTGAAAAATGTTAATATTAAAATTAAAGATGATGAAAATAGTAATAAAAATAATAATAATATAGTTAAATATGTTTTAACTCTTCCAATTTATGATGTTTATAATATGTTCATGGATACATATAATGATACTTTATTTGAAACATCAATTTATTCAATTGATAAAAATAATTATGAATATCTCTGTGGTAAATCAATAAATGGATTTAGATTCTGAACATATATATATTATATATATGTTGCCTTTTTGTATGTGTCTTTTGCCTTTTCATATTTGCCTTTTCAAATTTGTATTTTCTTTTTATATTTTTTATCGAATACTTATTAAGTTGTAAAAATTGAAAATAAAACTATATAGAAATAAATATACATATCTATATCTATATATCTATATATCTATATATCTACATATCTAGAACAATGAAAGAATTTTTTGAGAAAGCCGTATTATTAATTAATCAATTAATACAAACTAGAACTAATCAATGTTCTATTCTAATACAATTAAATAGAAGTAAAGAAACAACAGCTTTAAAATTTAAAATAAAAAATTATAATAATTGGATTGGTATTATAAAAGAACACATCGCCAATAATACACAAATTGTCGATAAAAATGATATTACTAAGCTCAAATTGACGGATAAATTGTCAAGTAATTTAATAGATTTATTAGAAAATGGTAAATTTAAAGACATAGATCTAGCAATGGCTGAATTAAAAGAAATTGAAAAAATTATTAATACTACTAATCCAGAACCACAAGGCTCACAATCAGCATCACATTCAGCATCACATTCAGCATCACATTCAGCATCTAACCATTACATAGTCGATACGACTAAGATTGAGGCGCAGCCAAAACATATTGACGGTAAAGTGAGACCTAGTGATAAGCGCGGTGGAGATATTCATGACTTATGTTACATTCATGATATAGGTGAAAAAACAGCTATGAAATATGTAGATAATGGTGTCACACTAGCCGGTCTGTTAGAAGAATGGGATAAATGGACTTCCAAAAATCCTACCAATGCTATATTATTGCCTTCTAAAATGCCGCGCCCTGCTGAATACACTGATAAACAATGGACAGCTTTAACAGAAGATAGTAAACATGCTATTCAGGAAAATAATTTAAAGAGGAAAATTGCAAATGAAACTAAGCTATTACATTTTTTAAAGGCCGCATCTATTGTAGGTGTTAAGCATTTTCATAATATGAGTCCTAAGATACCTCGGGAAGAAATAGATAGAGCCAATAAAATATTACAAAAACTGGGTTCTCATATGAACAAAGATTTAAAAGTAGTATTATGCGGATCATATCGAAGGGGAAGAGCTAAATCTGGAGATATCGATTGCCTAATATTACATCCATCGGTTAGAACACAACAAGACTTAGATGTCAGCACCACATATATACTGGCTAATTTTGTAAAACTTTTAATAGATACAAATTTTGTTGTAGATCAATTGACAATGGGACCTAAGAAATTCATGGGTTTCTGTGTTGTACCACAAAAAAAACCTACTAAAGGAGGAAAAGGGAAAGTAGATCAAGTTTCAGAAGAAGACTCGGTTCCTATTCCTAGGCGTATTGATATTCGTTTTGTACCATATGATAGTTATGGGGCGGCAGTTCTATATTTTACAGGTAGTATGAAGTTTAATACCGACATGAGAATTCATGCCCTCAAAAAAGGTTATAGCTTAAATGAATTTGGATTAAAGAGGGTTAGTGATAATGTTTTATTAACATTTTCGACGGAAGAAGAAATATTCACATTTTTACAATATCCTTATAAAACACCTAAAGAAAGGGACATATAGAAATATATAGAAATATATAGAAATATATATTCTTTTCTCTCTATTGCCATTGTTTATAGAATTTATTTTGGCTTGGAGATTCATATTTAAGAAATTCCTTATATGTTGTAGCATTTATTTGATTTATATTTTCAAGATATCTCATCATATAAATATTAGTAAGTAAATCTAGAATCTGCTGTTTTCCTACTAAAGCTGTATCATTTACAGTTTTCATTATTTTTTTTATATTTTGCAGATCAGATGATTGATAAGTTGCTAAATATGTTTGGAGAACACCTAAATTAGCATTATAATTTTGTAATGTAGATGTATCTATAGTAAAATTTTCTTTTAATTTCTGTTTAGTATTTTGTTCAATCATAGTAAATAAAATGGAAATCTCTTTATTTATCTTTCCATTTATATCATATGTCTTAGTATCTAGATCATATAATTTTATGATATTATGCTTTATATGAGAATCTGAATGCAAACCTGTATGCGAACCTGCATGCAAACCTGCATGAGAATCTGTATGATCATCTGTATGATCATCGTGACTATATTTTATAGTTTGATTATTGTACATAAATTTCTGCATAATACAAAATATAAATAAAATTATAAATATTGTCAATAATAACATAGGTATTTGTTCTTGGAATATAGACATTTTAATTATATTTATTTATTATGTTTATGTATATGATATATTTTCTATATGACTATATGTGTTCTATATATTATTATGATATATAAATATATAAAAAACGGATAAAAATAGTCAAAATAGATAAAAAATAGAAATAAAAAACAGTAATTCCGTCAAAACTAACAAAAATTGAAAAAATTATCATTAAATAGTAAAATTATTGTTTATAATATAAAATATAAGGTACCTTATATAATATAATAATCAACAAACAGGATTTACATGAAAAACTAAATTTTGATTCCAAATTTCATAGATATATAGATATATAGATATATAGATATAAATATATAAATATATATACATATGATTGTGCGGAGTGTGGTGGAATATCTAAAAATAATATATATATTATTCGGTGACTGACAAATTAATTAGATTACAGTATACTAATTCTATGATGACTTTTAAGTTAGGCACATAGGGTTTATACAATAGTAATATTAACTAATCTATGAATCAATAGCTTGTTTATACTGTAAGGTATAAGCTTTAATATAAGATATTATTATGCTGGTGTTATTATATATTGTATATTATAATAACATGGGCAGGTATTTTTCCAATTTTTTTATCTAAAATCCTTTAATTTTAGGAACATCATTATTACTAATATTTGTCAATTGTTTTTCATTTACATAATAGCTATTAGTACATTCATTTAGTTCTCTTCCAAATTTAGCAACATAACAAATAGCATTTTTATTTCTTTTTCCATTTCCATCCATATTCTCATCACTATTCTCATCACTATTCCCTTCTTTCCCTCCTTTACATTTTGATCCACAGTTATCATTATATGTATTTTCTTTTTTAGATAACCATTCATTATCTAGAAATATTTTTTTTGGAGTACGGAATAAATCTACATCTACATCTCTATTTGTATCTGGAAAATCCTGCACACCCTGCACACCCTGCACACCCTGCACACCCTGCACACCCTGCACACCCTGCACACCCTGATTATGAATATCATTATCTAATGATTTATCAATACAATTAGTATTTATATTTTTATATTGAGGAGTACCATATAAATCATTTAACATAATTTCAGCATATTTAGAATCAGTAATATGTATTTTTGGTATTGTTTCTTGATATGCTAATTTAAGACTATTTATATTATTTAGATTTTTATCATATGCTTCTAGATTTGTAGGTCTAGGATTACCATTACTCATTATAATATCTTTTGGTACAAATGTAATCATATCAATTTGTTTTTGATCTTCTAGAAGTTGATTATTGTAATTTGTAATATTAGTATCATTTTGTTTATTAATGGCTTTAGAATCATTTACCATATCAATAAATGTAGAAATTTGCTTAGCTAGATAGAAATTATAACTAATATATATTATTAGGATTGCGGTAAATAATATAGTTTGTAAATAATTATTCCATATAAACCAATTTATAATGATACTTATTAAAGCTACTAAAATTATAAAAGACTTATGATTACTATTCATACCATTCGTACCATTCGTATTAGATATTGAATTGAAAAAATAATATATTAAGATAAGTATTAGAGATTCATATAATAATTGATTTAATGGTTTTATTATATCATTTACATTATTTAATAATATTGTAAAATCTTTTTGCAACATTATTATAGATACTAGATACTAATAGATACTATTACATATATTACATAATAAATAGATTAAAAATAATTAAAAATAGACAAGTATCTAGACAAGTATCTAGAATAGTATCTAGAATAGTATCTAGAATAGTATCTAGAATATTAACAGAAGAGAAGATGTAATACTATATATAGACCAAAGAAATCTAGAACAGATACTTTTTTAACAGAAGGAAATATATTTACTACACTTTGATTAAAAATATAGGCTCCTACCCACATAGTTAATAGTATTAGTAACATTAAAATAATTATATATAATACCTGTTGACCAGGATCCATACCTTGCATACCTTGCATACCTTGCATACCTTGCATACCTTGATTTGTAAAAGGACTAGATGTTGGTTTTATACCATTAGTAAGAACTGATGCAGTTGATAAAAGAGTACCAATAGAAGCCATTTTTAATTATAGAATTATGTAATTATGTATTACATATAATAAATATAAAAAATCTAGAAAATATGATTAAAATTTATTTAAATTTATTTAATTTATATTTCTGATAATCTTTTATTTTTTTCTATTTATTTTGCTATTGTTATTATTTAAGCTATTTATATTAGGTCTAATTATAGGAGCTGAGATCCCAGGAACTAGTTTCTGTAAATCTATAAGATCTTGTAAAATTGTGGTCATATTTTTTTGTTTTAAAAATTCAAAGAATTTATTATAAATACTAGTATTATGAAGTGTATTAATATATTTATTAGTTTTATTAAATATATCAATAGCTGAAAGTATTATAATATCAAGTATTTCGTCATCATGTATCATTTTACCAACTAATGGATAGGTAAGTTTAATATTTTGATTTTCAGGAATTCTTAATAATTTAAAAAATTCTGTAATTTCTTTAGTAAGAATATTATCAAATATATCAATATATTTTGAAATTATACGATATAAATAATATGCTAAATATTGTTTAGAAGTTGTTTTAACTTTAATAAAACTTTTAGAATCATCATCATTATTAATTAATTCATGTATATCATATATATCAGACATAAATTGTTCCATTTATAAAAAAATTATTAAATAATACTTAATATCTTACTATCTTACTACTTAGTATCTATACTTATTCAACATATTTATTCAACATATTTATTCATCATCATAAATATTTACCATCTTTCATAAAATGATAACATAATTCTTTAGTAGGTACTGTAAAATAATCACCATGTACCAAATGCCTAGTATGTAATTTACAATATTTTGTTTTTATATCCACATATTTATTACATTGTTTTCCAATTATATAATTAGCATTAAATTCCTTTATATTTATATCATTATAATCAGTAACTTTAAATTTATCATCAATATCATTTAATTTTATAGATACTTTACCATCTCTTTTAAATATATGATCACTCCAGGTTCTAGCACAACACTTTTTATGTATTCTAGATTGGTTTACTACAGATTCTTGTACAATAGGTTCTTGTACAATAGGTTCTTGTACTATAGGTTGTTTAATTGATAGTTTATTTAATTTTATATTTATTTTCTTTTTCTTCCTATGATTATGATTAATTTTAATATGTATTATTGGTTTTATTGGTTTTACAATAATCTTTGATTTCGGGTTTGGTTTTCTCTTTTCAGTACCATTCATATCATTCAAATGTTTCAATATTATATGTTTTTTAATATAGTCAAACTCTTTTTCAATTAAAGTACTACTAAATTTATCAGGATAATTACTATGAATTGTCTTTAAAATTTCAAGTATTCTAGAATCAATAATATTTGTAATTATATCTAGCATAATCTTATTTTCCATTTTAGTTTCCATATTATTCTTAATTATATTATTATTATTATTATTATTATAATTATTAATAATATGATTTATTCTTTATTCTTTTATATTTATAACAATAATTCATAATATTTTTTCAATTTTTATATCTACTATATATAATACATAATATATAATACATAATACATAATCTATATATATTTCTAGATAAAATGAAAATTAAAAGAGCTATGCGTCAAATTCGTAAGACTTCTAAACGTAGCCATCGTGGTGGAGCAATTTATACATTTGACTACAAAGATCCAATTGGTGGCCAAGCTGCAGTTATTCCTCTTAATGGAACTGCAGATGGCGATTGCCCTGCATCTGCCACACAAGACCTAGGCTTTACTAATTATGGAGGTACCCGCGGAGGTTCTCGTAAGAAAAAGTCTAAGAAGAATGGTAAGAGTAAGAAATCTAGTAAATCAAAAGGTAAAAAGAGTCGTAGTAAAAAAAGGGGTAATTTCAGAAAGTAAATATAAATGATACAAGGTGATACAAGATTATACAATATGATACAATATTCTATATTTTAATATATTTTATTATATTTTTTACATTTTTTCGTTTTTTTTCAATTTATAGATTATATAATAAATATAAGATAGTCATTATCAATTAGAATAATACATAATACATAGCACACATTACAAAATACATAATACATAATACATAATATAAATCATATAATGGAAGAAGGAAGTGTTACTGTTTTAGTTGATGCTAAAGAAGAATATACTAAGCAATTAATTAGTATATTAAAACCCTGTATTTATCAAGGTGTTAAAAGTATTTATATGGATGCGAAAGATATATGTAATCAAGACAATACTCCAGATAATACTTTAATAGTTTTTCAAGATCTACTCAGTCGTATTCCCAAGTGGTCTCAAGACATTATTACTAAAGAATATACTAGAATTACAAATGTAAGCAAATGTGATTATATTGATGATTTACTTAAAGTTGTATATGTGAGCCATATCAAGATATTAACAATTGTACATAGCGCACAGAAAAATAAAAAATTATCTCTAAAAGTTCCAAGCGGCAATCATTTTATACATCTTTGTTATATTGAATGCGCCAGGGAATTCTGGAAAGATCCCTATCTATTTAGTGACCGCGTATCCAAATATGAACACCAGAAAAATATGAGGGACAGCGAAACCATGATTTCCGAATGCATTGCAGAAACTATCCGCAAGCAATTACCGGTTAGACACATATTGAAGGAATTCTTAAATGAACCTGATGAAGAAATTGTAGAAGAAGATGAAGATATTAAAGAACCTGTTAATAAGAAGTATCTTAAAAAACTAGAAACTGTTGTTAAAAAAGAATTAAATACAACCAATAAATTAGCCGATTTTGATATTAATTTAATTAGACAAGTTATTAGAGAAGAATTAAATTCTCGTCCAGATACAACTGTAATTAAAAAAGAGTTAGTAGATACAGTTGTTGAAAAAATTGTTGAAAAAACACACGAAACAACAGATGCAACAGACGCAACAGAAGCAAATGCAGATATAGTTACACCCATTACTGAATCTCCAACAACTGATAATGTAGTATCAGTAGATAATGCTATAGTACCAGTAATTACGAATACCGGTAGTTCTGAAAAAGAAAAGAAAAATAAATTACCAAGTCTAGAAAGTTTATTAGATGATAATAATTTAGATGATATTGAAATAGATACTAGTGACTTAGATAATTATGATAATCTTATTACAAATACAGTTAAAGATAATATAGTTGTTGATACACCTAAACCCGCAGAACCTACCGTCTCTAATATAATAGATACTAAATTTGAAACTATTAAAAGTGAAAAACCTATTGTTCCAGATACACCAAAAGAACAATTAGAATCTCAAGTAAATAAATCTAATCAAGAAACAAAAACAAACCAACCAATCCAACCAATCCAACCAATCCAACCAATCCAACCAATCCAACCAAACCAACTAAACCAACCAAACCAACCAATCCAACCAAAGAATGAACTAGTCATTAATAATATTGATGAAGTTAATCTTAATCTAGACCTAAATTTTGATGACATTGAAATAGATACCGGTTTGGAAGAAGAAATAAATCTAGATGATCTAAAAATATCTAATTCTAGAAATAATGAATTAAAGGATCCTAATACTAAATATATATTCTTTAATGATGCCAATACTAAATAGATAAATTATAAAGCATACATATCTCATATATCCTAATTTCTTCATTTAATTTTTACATTTGTAGGTTTAATTATAATAAAGGAACATACCAGATTGTCCGTTATTTTCAATACAGCACCATCATTACCACAATTTCCACAATAGTTAGGGGCGCTGAAAACAGTTATAAGTTTATTACTGGTAAAGAATTTATAGCCCTCTGATATCATTTGATGCGCTCTACATATTAATTGTAGCTTATTATTTTTTAGAAATGAATTAATAGCTTCCGAATTATAAGTACATGATATTCCCCTAGAATTTTCACCCCACATGTTACCTGTATTACAAGGATCAGACCATAGTAAATCACACAATAAGCCACTATCCGGTATTTTTCCAAATCTATTAAGTCTATGGATATCATCTATTGTCTTTAAATGCGGTGAAATACCACCATGAACACAAAATATTTTTTCATTAATAATAGCACATAATGGCAATACACATAAAACCTCATTAATCTTATTGAAAACCATTTTGCCTTCGGCTCCGAAACGGCCTTCGCATTCAGTCAATAAACCATATAAACCATTTACCTCGGGACACTCATGATTTCCCCTTAATATTTGAACACTCTCTGGAAACATTATTTTCATAGCAAATAACAGGGCGCAAACTTCAATACTATTATTACCTCGGTCAACATAATCACCCATAAATAGAAACTTATTTGTAGGCGGCAAGCCCGTCATTTCCAAAAAATGAATCATATCACTAAATTGGCCATGAATATCTCCGAATACATAAGTAGGCGCCTCCATTCGTAATACATTAGGCTCCCCTTGTAAAATGGGTTTAACAAGCTCACACAATTTTATTATTACCCGGGAACTTATATTAAAACGAAAAGGTTTGTCTTTTTCTTCTGGTTTTTGGGCATATAATAATTCCATTTGCTTATTAAATGTTAATAAATGATTTATAAAATTTATGAAATTTTTACTATTTGTTGCTAATGTATTAGTATCCATTTGTGGTTTTGTGGTTTTGTGGTTTTGTGGTTTTGTGGTTTTGTATTTCCTATACGATACACCTTAGTCAGAACTAGATAAATAAAATATATTATTCATATATAATAAACTCGTTATATATATTATTATAGTCTTAATAAAATATTATTATAGTCTTAATAAAATATTAGTATAGTATAGTAGTATATTAGTAATATAGTAGAATAATACTTAATTTATAATACATAATACATAATACATAATACATAATGAAACAATTCAATTTACTTTTTATATTATTAATATTAGTAATAATTCTTATTATTAAACTATATTTGGAAAGTTCTAGAAGTGATTGGTTAAAAAAAAATCATAGCGTTCTAGATACAAATGTATCTTATCAAAATTTATTAAATAAAATGAGATTAGAAACTGATATGAAAATTAATGAGGCTATTGAAGCCGGATATAAAGAAGGATTTCAATCTATGAATGGGGGTATGGATATTAATAGTATGAGTGGAGGAAGTGGCATAACTAATAATGCCGATAAAATTGTACCCTATTCCAAATTCAAAGACGCCACAACGAATACAATTATGTTATTCTATAAAAAGACTTGCCATTTTTGTTCCGAATTTCTCCCTACTTGGTATAGAGTTGTAAATGATTTGCCTAATGGTGTTAAGTATGAGGAAATAGAATGTAATGAAAATGTTAAAAAAGCAGGAGAATATAATATCACCGGAGTTCCCACCTTAATATTACTTTCTAATGATGAAAAAAAAATATATATGGGTAATCGATCATATGATGATATATCAAGATTTTTAAAACTAAATGGTGTTAATATTGTAAAAAGGACATTTGAAGAATTTGATTCCTCTGGATATGATACAACAGATAATACAAATCCTACACCCACATCCGGAAATAGTAATTGTCCAGCAGTAACTTTTGACAAGCAATTGGACTTTGCCGCAGATAAATACATGTTCCAGATATTCAATCAAGATGGGCAATATGGATATGCAACCGGAGGCACTAAAGATGGAAGCCTATTATCACCTTTCAATGCCGCATATTCCGTACTCGATTCCTATTTGTCTAGTCTTCCAGATCCAAGCGATCCTACTAAAAATAGTTATCTTAATGTAAATGAATGCGCCAATATATATTCTAAACAAATTAAGGGATTTGGAATATGTGATGCAAATAGCCTAAATAAAATAGCTAGCTATGATAGTAATATCAAATATGGATTAAATACAAATAGGGTTAGTGATACTAATTATTCCACCAATAAAAAAGTTGTTGGAGCTATTAAAAGTGCTTGCGGTTTGAAGTGATTGTGATAGATTGAAATGTATTTAATATAATTATAAAGCATTGAATAGCTCATTGAAAATTCGACGCCGAGTAGTAGTAATTGTATTATTATAGGATTTAGAATAATTACTAATATGATTATCAATATCATTATCATTATTATTATCATTATCAATATCAATATCAATATTATTATGTATTGATTGATTTAATGGGTCTATTTCCTCATCTTTATCTTCCTCATCTTCCTCTTCCTCATCTTCCTCTTCCTCATCTTCGTCATCACTAATTGCAGGAGTATATATTTCACTACCTAGAGAAATATATTTTGGATTTATTTTATGATTTTCATATTCAATTAAAAAGAACTGATATCTTAAAAATAAATTTCCTGTTAATAATTTTTCATCATTCATTTCATTGAGAATTTCATATTTCATATCATATTTCATCATATTAGATTCATCACATATTAAATAATCATATATACCTCTAGCATATAACCACGAAATGAATTTTAAATGAGCGGCATTTAAATTATATATTTGATCTCCAAATGTTAAAGCAGTATCTTGAACCGATGATAAATTAAAGTGAAAGTTTTCAGGTCCATAGAAAGATTCGTATTTTTTAAAGTCTAAAAAACTATCAAAATAGTTTATGATATTATTATTTTTATCATATGCAAAAATATATCCTTTTATTTTAAAAATATAGTAAAGAATATATGCCATGTCTAGACTATTAGATGGTAATAAAGTATCAAATATATTCTGCTTTTCTTCTTCCGTAAGTGTTTTTGATTCTAGAATAGAAACTGTAATTTCTTCTAACTTAATACCTTTTATATCTTCTTTTATATCTTCATGTATATCATCTTTTCTAGAGCTAATTAAATTTACATATAGAATTCCCAGAATAGAATATAATGATATAAAACCTAATATTGATGAAATTGTTGACATAGATAATGGTAATAATGTTGATACTGTTGGTTCTATTGAATCCATTTTATAGATATGATATATTACGTTTTATGTATTATGTATAATATATCTTTAAGTATTATTAAGTATTATTAAGTATTATTAAGTATTATTAAGTAATAATATTTTACCTCTTTAACAAATACGCGTGAAAATATATCTAATCTTAATAGTAAGTAATAATAGGTAAATAGTAAATATTAAATATTAAATATTAAATAGTAAATAGTAAATAGTAAAAATAAAAAATGGATTCCATTATAATAGAAACATTTGATGGAATTAGAAAACATAATGCTAGACAAATATTTGGTATATTATTACTTTTTATTGTAATAGATTTATGTATAGATATATTTTAGTAATTATGTGATATTGTTTTAGACTTTTTGTCTTCTGTTTTTTGTAGTTGTAAATTTTGTTTTTTTGTAAATTTATGTTCTTGAATATTTAATTTACTTAATTTAGTTATTTTCTTATTTGGTGTAAAAGTAAATAATCCATCTATATTTATTTTATTTTTTTTTGTTCGTGAATGTTTCCCACCACCACTTAAAAATGTACGATTGCCAATACTAGTTGCAAGTATTTTATAACTATCTTTAAAATCATTTAATTGTGTTTGTAAAATAGCTTTTTCATTAGTAATTATATTATATACATATTGATTATATAAATCTGTTATTTCAACTTGATTAGCTGCTACACGTGCAGCAATAGTTTGACCTGCAATAGGTGGTATAACACCTGCTCCAGACATTGGACGTGATGTATATTTATCAGTAATTAAATTAAATTGTTTAGTCATTTCATCAACATTTTCACAAGTTTTAAAAGGACCTAAAGTAATTAAGGCATCATTTTTATATTGCACGCCTTTATTAATTTCTTGATATCCAATATATTTAGAATATATATTCATAACTTTAGTATATATATCAGGATTAATATATGATAATTCTGTAAATAAACTATAATCATTATTATTTTCATTATAAGTTGCTAATAATGTAAACAAATCTTTTTTCAAATTACGATATTGAACTAGTATATGTTTATCATCATTCGATGGTGGATATTTAATAGGATCACTTATGGTAACTTTAGTAGTAGTAGTATCACTATCATATGTAAGTAAAAGATCATCTATTTCGCCAAGAGATCTTAAGGAGGGTTTTATAATTTTATCTAGATTAATATAACTATTTTTTTCATTATTAATAATATTAAAAAATGTATAATTTCCATTTCCATTTTTATTAAGAGAGTCTAAATGACTTAATAGATAATACATATTAATATCACTAAAATTATTGATAATCTCTAATTTATTTTTTACATTACTAAAAGAATTAAATAAATTACATTTTTGATAACTTTCACTGAATTTTTGTTTACCAAATTGTAATTCTAATGTTGGAGTATTATCAATATCTTTTATCCACTGTCCAAGATATTGATATATAATATATATATTATATAATTCAATAATATATATTTTAGCAAATTTTCTAATTTCACGAATATTAGATACAATACCAATTATATTATTTATCTGTTTTGCCAAATTAGAATATGATTCTTGAATTTGTGTTCCCACAGGAGATTTAATTACTCCAAAATGTAATTTAATAATATCTGTTCTTAGGGAATTATAGCCATCAATTGCGTCTAATTCTTGGTTACTTATTTCCTCAAAATCTTGAGAAAATTTAATAACTCTTAATAATTGTTTAAGTAATTTTTGTTCATTAACAGCTGCAACATCATCATCATTTGATGCTGCACCTCCTGCTATAGGTATTGTTGTTACGGCAATTGCAGCTTGAGATGGTATATAAAACCCTTTTTCCATTGCTAAAAATGTTGCCGAGCTAGACATAGATAATTGTTTTTTGACATTTTTGTAAAATATTACATATGTATCTAAATCAATTTTTGCTTTGTCGTAAATATTTTTAAATGCTACCATATACTCTAAATTATTCTTATCTTGTGGCATATATTTACCAGTTTGTATAATCAAATTATCTATTTTACTATTTAGTATTGTTTGTGATTCTTTTACTAATCTAGAACAACTGGCGAGTTGCAATACGGAAGCATATGCTAATAATCTACCAGAATGATTATATCCTTGTTCATTATAATTATATGTAACAGATCTATATCCATTTACACAGCTTAATATATAATGATTTAATGTTTTTTGTTTTCGCCCATATAAAAAAATTATGTTTAAATAAGTTTTACTAGATGAATTTATCCCTGTAATAACTGCTTTGGTTGCTACAGAAATGGATTTATTTGCCTCATCGATTGCCTTATATTTATCATCTATTGTTACTTCTAGTTTACCTTCTTTACCTATATTTATTTTTATATGATCTGGTATTCCAAATAATGGATTTGTACTATTAAGTATAATTGGATCAGGACTAATAATTGAACCAGAAAGTTTACAGTTTATAATTGCCATAGATAATTGTACTACATGATATGCATAATTTACTGCTTTTAGAGCAGAATTTAATGCTATTATATTATTTACATAAAGTATAGACCAGTTAATAGAATAGTAGTCATTAAATAAAGTAATATTTGTTCCAGCAACAGCAGCAGCAGCAGATGGTAGAATTGCTGGTGTTTGGACTGGTACTGGTGCGCCTGCAGCCCAAACAATATGTGGATGTACACGGTATGTATTAAATTGCAGAATAATTGGATCATTAGGAGGTAGTACTCCAACTGCAGTAATAAGATAGGGATATGTATCTAAATATATATAGCTAGAAGCTAAATCACCACTAATAAATTCCTCGCCTAATTCTTCTCCATTATCACTAAAATATCTTTTTGCTATATAAAGTGCTATATTTTTACGATCAACATTATGATATGCTATTTTGAATATTCTTATCATATATTCTAATAATTCTGATATTTTTATTCTTATTGCAATTAAAAGATCGTTGGATAAAACTGTAGGTATTGTTAGGGTAAATATGGCAAGTATATTATCCACATATAATACTATATCTCCATTCATATATTCTATTAATGCTAATTTTGCAAATTCTTTTGCTTCTGCATCAGTATTTGCAACTGCAATTTTTATTAGATAATTCCAAAATATTCTAAATATATCATTTATATAAACCATTACGTTTTCACCATCATTATATGTCATATTATGTCCTGCTCTAATATCACTTGACATAGGAACTATTTGGTTCATAGTAAAAACTACATCTACTCCATTTCCATCTAATATTTCGATTTTATTGTATTGATTCATATTAATAGTTTCTGCCTTTAATATATTTACATTTATATTCGGTAATTTATCACGAAGATAAAGGGTTTTACCTTTATAAAGTTTATGAAATATACCTGGAGATGATACAAGAGTTTCAACTTCAGGTATTAGTATTGGTGATATTGGAGGTGGATATTCTATTCTTGGTATATCATATTTTACAATATTATTAACAACCATATTTAAAACTTCTAATGTTTTTGGATTTTTTATCATTAAACCTACAATTAAAGAATCACATAAAAAGATTTTAATATTATCTTGATTATTTAATCTGGCAGCTACTAAAATATTTGCTGGTGTAGTAGGAATTGTAGGTAATACTTTAATATTTTCAATCTCACGATATTTTTGATTAGCAATTTGGAGATTATTATCTATATCAAGATTTTTTTTAGTGATTAATTGAAATGCTTTTGCAACAGTATCATATTGATTTTCATCTTCAATCATAGGAGTAAAATTTAGAATTTTATCCGATGGAATAGTAAATTTAATTCCGTCGTCCTCAACTAATCCAGTCATTCTATAATTCAATTGATCTTGACTTACAGGACTAGTAGGTATTGTTTGTGAACCTAATCCTATAATGTATTTTCTATCCGCAGGTGCCGGCAAAAATATTTCGAGAGCCTTCACTGAGTTCTCTAAAACTTCAGTAATATCTGTACTTCTCTTTTTTATTTCTGTTATATACGTTAAACCTTTATTAGGATATAATGGATCTTTATTAATCCATTCTTTATTTCCATCAGAAGGTGTTAAATTTTGTAAAATTTGTTTAGTAATATTTTGTGCCGTTGCATTATCAAAAATACCCATATTTTTATATATTTCTAACATCCCTTTTTTATTAGTTGTATTTATATCATGAAGCAATGTTCTAATATGTTTATGATTATCATTAAATAATTTTTCCATTTGTTCACTTTTTATTTTTAATAAAGGATAAACTGTTGCAAAATCTCTTCCAGCAGCAGCAGCACCACCAACACCATTCTTATCAATTAATTCTGGTTGATGATCAGTTATAAAACCCATAATATCTTCTTTTAAATTAATCATCTCTAAATATTTACTATAGGTTTCTCCTAAACCTATTTTCTTAAGACCACCACTACCACCCGCAGGTGGCATTGTAACAATAGCTAATGGTTCTGCATTTAATAATTGTTTTTTTAAATCAATTATAAAAGTATCAGTATCAGTAAATCCTTTTTTAATATCCATAAATGATTTACATAAAGCTAATTTCTTTTTAAACTCATTGAGAGATTTATAACGAGCATGTAATGAGTTAGATAAATCTCTACCTCCACTAATAGTAACACCATCAATAATTGATAATTCACCTGTTTTCCTATTTCCAGGATTACAATAGCAATTTGATACATAATAAATTAAATCAATAACAAGATATAAAGGTGTAGTGATTATATAAAAACCTATTTGTTTTTGTTCATAGTTATTAGAATCTGTAATATGTTTTGTAAGTATATCTATTAATTTAACAACGAGTTCATTTAAATATTTTTCAATAGGAATTGATTTTAAAGGTGGTTTAATATCATAACTATTTTCTTTTGCCAATAAATGACATATATTATATATTATTTTTGCTACTAAATTAAGATATTCATAAGTATTTATATACATATCAGAATTAGCAACAGGATTTTTTAATATATATTCTTTCATATTATTGTATCCAATTTCAATAAGATTACAAAGATATTTAATATTTTGCAATTCATTTAATGATAATTTAACAAGTTTATCAATTTTATTAATAATCATAAATGCATATTGAATACTATATTTACATATTTCTAGGGGGGTTGCAGGAGCACCAACACCTGCAGGAGCACCAGGAGTTAACATTTTATTTATAATTTCCATAGGTAATATGATGGATGTATCAATTTCAATTGTTGATTGTATTGGAGAAGCAGGTTTAACAACTGCACCCACTGCTCCTACCGCCGGGGCACCCACTGCTATCGGCACAGTATCAAAGCCCTGAATCTTTTCACTTATTGCATCTACAGTTTCTTTAATTTTCTTCATTTGATTAGTAAAATTTATATTATTTAATTTTAACATCTCCTCATAATTTGTATCTATAGCTTTTTTAATTGGATCAATTTTAGTTTTCAAATCATTTATTATAACAATATCATTAGTATTTTCAAAATTATTTAATATTTTAATAGCTTCAATATATTTTAGCATCATGACATCAACCTTTTTACAATATTCAAAATAATTATCTTTCAAGTCTTTTAATTTGTTAAAATTTAAATCTATTCTACTGACTACTTTATCAGCAACAGTTTGATCTTCTTGTACTTGTAATGTTTGCCTAAGATTTTTATATTTATCTTTAATTTCATCTAAATTTAAGTCTTCTATAGGTTTAATTTCATTAGCAAATTGCAAAGTGTTAAATTGTTCATCTGGATCACTACTTTTATAAGATCTAAGCAATTTAAATACAGGAATATAAGCTTTATTAAGTGTATATGCTATGAAGGTATCAATTGTTTCTAATGCTAATAAACCTTTTGCATCATCTTTAGGTAATTCTGGAAGTTTAGCACCTGCAACTGTTGGCATTACTAACATATCTTTTGTTACTTTTACAAAAACACTATTAGGATTTGTTATAATTTTATGATCTGATAAATCGGTAGTATCTACCGATTTATCAAAGAATAATTCTTCCAAAGAATGTTGACTTTTGACCATAAGATTATCAAATATATCTATAAATCCAGAATCCATTATATTAGTTTTTTGTGTATATTTACTGGTCTCAATAGCCTGTTTTTCGATATCAGAAATAGGTTGTTCTTCTTCTTTACGAGCTTCCACATCACGATCAATCTGTTTATCAATAAATTTAAGTTTTAACATTATAAAAATAAATTCAAATAAATTTTGAATTAAACTTATGTCTCTAATATTTTTAAGTTTACCCTCATTATCTAATTCTATTAATCTTTTAATAAAATTAGTATTCCCTACAGATTTATCACTTTCAATTGATACACCACTACCTTTATTTCCATCTGTTCCTCTCATTATATTTGTAATTTGTTTTTCCAGTAATCCAAGACCTTTATTACGATAAAAATTTTCACAGAACATTCTTGATAATTTTTTATATTCCTTTGGACTTGTTTGATTTTTCTCTTTTTGTGAATTTAAACCAATATTAATTCCAGAAATAAATTTTAAACTTTTACGAGGAATAAGTAGCATTCTGCTTAAAATATCAATTTGATTAAATTCAGGATCAGGTTTGCTATTTGTAGATGTTGTTTCCTCTTTTATTTTTTTTTCTATTTTTATAAAAAGAGGATGTTTTTCTATAGCAGAGTGTGTATCTACAAAACTTACCTGATTTTCATTATAATATAAACGTTCATCTGAAGAGGTTTTAACATTATATGAACCACACATTTGATATATAATTACTTCCATAAAAGATGGATAATTCATTAGATAAAAATTAGCATTATCACGTTTACTAAAATTACTATTTTTATTAAAACTAAAGCAACCTAAATCGCGCACAACATAAGGCTTATATCCATATGCAAAATTTGACATTAATTTATCTAGCATTTTTAAAATACTATGTAATTCATCTTTTGTATATAATTCTACAATATTATTAAGATTTTTTCGTATTAAATTACCTTTATTTGAATTATATGTATTTCCACCAGTCACATTTAAATTTACAGCAATAGGTAGTATACCACCAAAATCATCTATTCTTTGCGTATTGGTAAAACCATAGTTAGGTTCTTTTCCTACATTCGCCTTATAAAATATATAATTGCTAATAATATTAGTATCCTTATGAGTAAATTGTATTTGTGATCTTGAGTCATGATTTGGCATATACTTATAAATCGATAAATTATCACTCATACTATTTTTATAATATTCTGTAATATCATTTTTTTGAATTATTGATTTCATATCTGGATAGGTTTTAATATATTGCGCATAATAATTATCAATATTAGAATCATTAATTTTTATACTACCTCCAAAATCACCACATATAATATCTACATCCTTATCTGTAGCTGTATATCTTTGTATTAATGCTAACATTCTTTTAATTTGATAATCACGTAAGCCATTTGTTTGAACTTGATTTACAGTATTTTTATAACTATTAATAGCACGGATATGTCTAATATCTTCTTCTTTACTACCTATTAATTCAGTAGTAGTTATTATTATTTCTTTTTTTTGACTAACTGAACCATATATAATTTTAACAACTGCAAAGCTTTTTTGATAAATATCTAAAGGCATACTTTCAGGTAATTCATTTAATACAAAATGCGATGTTTGATCCATTGGTTTAATTTCTTTGGGATTAATAAAATTTTTATCAATTATAGATTCTCTCACATATATAATATTATATTTATCACCAGCATATTTAGAATATGCAACCGAAATATAATTACCTGAAAAAAAACTATTAACGAAAACACCATTAGTATCTTTCATTTCACTAGTACCATTTTGCACACAGACAACATACGGCATCTTATCAGATTGTATTTGTGGTTTTACAATTGTTTCAAAATTATCAGTTTTAAAATTAATCATACCTTTATATTTATCCAAATTAATGCTAAATACTTTGAAATTTTCTTTATCTGCTTTTTCGGTACTTGTACCATCAGTAGTATTTATGGTTATTTCCGGTAATATAACTCCTATTTCTTGATTTTCGCCAGGATTAAATATATTTTTAACATCATTACCAAATTTAGTTATCATATTAGTAAAATCTTTAATAAATATATTATTTTTTGACAATATACCTAAATTTTTCTTATCAATAAATAATCCTGTATATTCATCAGTTTTATATAGAGCTAATCTTTTCCATTGTCTTGATTTTTTCTTAGGCAAACCATGATAATGTCTTAGACCATAAGATTCATTTTTTATAAAGATTTTCTTAAAATTTTCAAGATTTACATTAAAATTATTAACTAATCCAGTAAATGACTTATTTTGGGATTCATAAGATCTATCAAGGGCTTTCTTTCTATCAATTGTTTTTTTTTTAAATGATTTACCTAATTGTTTTTCACTATTTTTTACACCTACGTCAAATGATTCTAACCAAACTCTATCAAGTTTTTCAAAATCACATTTAGTTTTATCAATTAATTCAGTTTCACCTTTAGTAGAATCTATAGTAATATCAAGATATTTAAGGGGTGATGCGCTCAATAAATTATTACATAAAGGATATAGAACTACAAATTCGTCATATTGATTTTTAAATTTTTTATAATATTTATTAAATTTAGTTTCTGTTTTACGATATTTTGCTAAAGCACAAATTATTTTTTTACTTTCTCTATATCTATCTCTATCTCTTAAACCT
>Ga0209086_10000608_pt1 | contig 30991 bp, 27 predicted proteins | sample M_130207_XF_Meta_FD_187312 | JGI IMG/M metagenome (GOLD analysis project Ga0209086, IMG submission 187312) | Freshwater microbial communities from Lake Montjoie, Canada to study carbon cycling - M_130207_XF_MetaG (SPAdes) (version 2) | ecosystem: Environmental > Aquatic > Freshwater > Lake... | reverse complement strand
GGTATGGAAACATTGGGAAGCAATTTCTGGTATTTCTTTCTTACCGAGGGATAACCATGTATATCAGCAAGCACCCTTTGAAATGATTACTGAAGAACAGTATGATAAAATGCAGAGTACTATGCCAACCAGCGTTGATTTTAGTCTTCTCTCACTATATGAGTTAGAGGATGGCACCACAAATGCTCGCGCCCTTGCTTGTACAGCAGGTGGTTGTGAGGTAAGTTAAGGAGTACACTATGTCTCAGATGTATGTTGAAACAGAGTATGATATGGACATGGCGTTAGCCGAAACTATTAAATTAGCAAAACTAACCAATTGTCAATTAGATGTTGGTTTCAATAACATGAAAATGGTGCACATTTTCTTGGATAACCTCCAAGAACAATTAGTAGAGAATAAAATAAGTCCTAATAAAAAGGACTTTCATCTTAATATAATGGTAAAAACAAATGAACAAGCTTGAAATTTTATTGAAGAAGTGGAAGGCAGGGTCCATTAGGGACCCTGACCTTTCGTTGTGTCTTAGTTACATAAATGGTTTATTACTAGAGAGATCAAATGAAAGAACAGTTGAACATAAACAAGGACCTGATTCAGTATCTGGAGAAGGCGATATCCCTGCAACCAAGCGACTTAAAATTAAAGGATTACGAGAGGGGATTTAAAGCTGGTCAATTAGAAGTTATCTCAAAATTACGTACTTTATTTGAACAACAGGAAAGGAGAAACGGTTATGCCTAATTTTTTAATGATGTCTGAACTAAAACAATTACCTGAAATAAAGAAATATAAAGGTGGCGGTGGTGGCGGAAACATTGATGTTGCTGGACAAATGCGTCAACAAGAAGAAATGATGGGTAGACAAATGGCTATGCAACAACAATACCAAATTGATGCTGAATCTCGCTTTCGTGCTGAGTCTGATCGTCAACGTAATTTAGAATATCTAAATAGACAAACAGCAGCAGCCGCTAAAGAAGAAAGATATAAGAAACAACAACAACAAGAAACAGCACTTGTTAGTGAAATGACTGGTCAATCAAAGTCAGAGTCTAATGACTTTGGTGGTGGTTTTAACCTAGCAATGCCAACAATCGAACGACCAGGATATGAAAGTATTAGTCGTCCAATATAAGGAGAGAATATGAAAGCTGAAAAGACTATTAAGGATAGATGGTTTACTCTAAATGCAAAACGCGAATCAAAATTAAATAAATCCCGAGCTTGTTCTGCATTAACTGTACCAACTCTATTACCGTTTCAATCTCTATCTGGAGAGGATAATCTTGTTCAGACTTATTCATCTGTACAATCAAGAGGTGTTACATCTCTTGCTAGTAAAATTCTTAGTGTTTTAATTCCATTAAATGATACTCCCTTTTTTACATTTGGTCTTCGTAATGGTAGAGAACCAGAAGCCGAAGTGGGTGAGTACTTAAGTAAACTATCTTTTCAAGTATATAAAAAACTTATTTCTAATAACCTGCGAGAGATATCTTACTTAGCTATTCAACACTTAGTTGTTATTGGCGATGTATTAATTGTAATGGAAAATGATTTTTCTTTCCGTGTTATTCGATTAGATCAATTTGTTGTTCGTCGAGATGTAAATGGCTCTATTAAAGAATTTATTTATCTTGAATACATTTCTCCTAGTAACGAGGAGGCTGCAAGTGCGTATGACTTCCTTTCGGGTGAAGAAAAACAAACTGGTTATAAAACGGTATATATCCGAGTCTCGCAAAGTCAAGACTTATCGTGGCAAGTTGAAAAAGAACTTGACGGAACGATCATTGATACGGGATACTATACTGTTCTTCCTTATATTATCCTTCGTTGGGCTAGTGTTGCTGGTGAAGACTATGGTCGAAGCCATGTAGAAGATATCTATTCAGATATTAGAACCTTAGAATCATATAGTCGTGCTATGATTCAAGGTATGGCAGCAGCCTCTACATTCTTTATGGGTGTAGATCCAGCTGGTATCTCTGAAATTGATGATCTTTCTATAGCACAAAACGGCCAATGGGTTGGTGCAAGAAAACAAGATATCTTTGTCATTACCCCAGGAGACACTATTAACCCTCAGCTACAAGCGTGTGCTGCGGCTGTAGATGCAATGCGTAAAGAGGTAGGTCAAGGATTCTTACTACAGACCTCAGCCATGCCTACAGGTGACAGAGTTACTGCTACTGCTGTTAGAGCCGTAGGTAATGAACTAGAAACAATCTTAGGTGGTACATTCTCGTCTATTGCTAGAGACTTTATGATTCCAATTATTCGTAGAACAATCTATCTAATGATTGAAAATAATGAAGTTGATCAAAGAATGAAAGAACAATTTGATGAGAATAATGGTATTCTTAATATTGAAATCTTAACTGGTTTACAATCTCTATCTAGAGAATCTGATATTACTAAGTTACTGCAGATGGGTGAAATGGTTCGCAATCTTCCTCCAGAAGCTGCTTCTAGTTTTAAATGGGAAGCATATGCTAGAGCCTTAATTACATCTATGGGATTTGATGCAAACAATTGGGTACGTAGTGCAGAAGAAATTGCAGAAGAAAAGCAGAAACTAGCTCAACAACAACAGCAGATGGAAATGCAAAAGATGTTTGCACAGGGTTCTGCTAATGCTATGAGTGGTGCCGCTCAAGCAGATCTACAAGCGACAGGTGGTCAAAATATTCCACCTGAAATGGCACAACAAGCTATGCAACTAATGGGTCAAGGAGGTATGCCTAATGGCTAATGGACAAGAAAAAATCATTCACTTTGGAGCTACAGGTTATGGTAACAACTATAGTACGGAAGCTTGCAAATCTTTCAAAGCACGGCATAACTGCGACTCTGCAGATAATAAACTAAGTGCTAATAGGAAGTGTAAATGACAGATCGCAAACAATCAGCTCATGCACGTCGTGAAGATCGAAAATTACAAGGTACAACAAGTGCTACTGACAATAGTACTATAGTTAACCTTAATACCTTTGTTGAACAAACAACGCAAAATCTCGCTACTATTGGTAATACCCTAGGTAATGTATCTACTCAGACTGACTCAACTACTATTCTTTTAAACCAACAACTAGACGTAACCAATATAACTTCTTGGGAAGCTAGAATTCAAGATTTAGAAAACAATCCAGTAGGTGGTGGCGGTGGAGGTATAGATCCAAGTGATCCAGATCAACCCATTATTATATGGGATAATTTTATTGCTCAAAGTAATGGCAATGAATCTGGTACATTAAGTCCTTACTCATACTCTTCAGGACCTAGAACAACAAGTAGTAATACTTTAGTTCCTAGTAGTTTAAATATACTTGAAAATGATTCAGAAACAGGACACTTAGGAATTGTTCTTGTTAGATTACTTTCTGGATATGGGTATGGTTATATGTCAATGACCAACTCACCTGGAATTGATTCGTTTATTTTTACTGATTTTAATACTGTTTACTTTACTATAAAAACTCCAACGGCTAGTCCGACTGATGGATACAATATTAAATTAGGTTTATTTGACAATCCAGATTCACCTTCACAAGGTATATTTATAGTAGGTACACGCGGTGGAGTATGGACCCCAACTGTAAATAACGGGACAACTACTACTGGAACAACGACTGCAATAGCAAATAATACATGGTACACCATTAAAATTCAAAAGAAAACTGCAACAAGTGTTGGCTTTACTATTAATGGTGGAACTGAAGTTGTAATTTCAACAAATGTTCCTACAGGATTTTTAAATACTGGAATTAGATTTGAAAATTTAAATAGTAGTACTCCATCTGACCTTGACTTTAAACTTGATTTTTTTGGTATACGACTTAAAGATTCAGGAGTCTTACCAACAGGAACTACAGTAGTAGGTACTGCTGGTGAAGTTGAAGTAACTACAGTTGGATCTGTTATTACTGTAGGATTACCTAGCTCAGTATTGATTAATACAGCATTAACTTCCCTTGCTAATAACGATGTACTACAATGGAACACAACAGAGTGGGTCAATAGATCACTATCATCAGCTGGTATAGCCGCTGCTACCCATACTCATGTAATAGCAGATATAACATCTATACCACAAATGAGATTACTTGGTAGATGGAATACAGGAGGAACTGGAGTAGGTCAACACATTACTATTGGCAACGGTCTTAAACTATCCGCTCTTGGTGAATTAGCTACCATAGCTACATCCCCTGTTCCAGACACTTTAGCTTTAACAGCAGGACTAGGTTTAACAGGTGGTGGAGATCTATCTGCCAATAGAACATTTGCTGTAGATTTTGTTACTTCAGGTGTTAGTAATGCAACTCAAGTAGTAAGAGCAGATGATTCAAGATTATCTAATTCAAGGACTCCTACTAGCCATACTCATGCCCTCAGTGATCTTACACAAACAGGTGCTACTTTAAATCAAGTTATTCAATGGAATAATACAGCTTGGGTTCCAGCAACCATATCTAGTGGATTTACCCCAACTAGAGCATTCTATGCTACCACTACTTCTGGTATAACAATACCCGCAGGTGCTACCTTTATAACAATAGTTTGTGGTGGTGGAGGCGGTGGTGGAGGTGGTGGTTCATGGAATAGTAACGGACAGAATAGATGTGGTGGTGCAGGAGGAGGAGGGGGTTCTGTAAATATATTAAAATATGCTGTAGCTGATATAACAGGAACATTGACATTTACTGCTGGTGCTGGAGGTTTATCTGGTGCTGGTCCTGTATCCTCATCTGGTTTAGCAGGAACTGGTGGTAACGGAGGAACATCAACTGTTACAGCTACCTATAATGGAGTAGCTGCAACTAGACTTTGCTGGGGTGCTGGTGGTATAGGTGGAGCAGGTACTGCTACTGGAACAACAACTACAGGAGGTACTGGAGCAACACAAGGTTATATTGGAGGCACAGGTGGCTCAGGTTCAGTCAGTGCTGGTTCCCTTGGTGGACAAACATCTTCTATTGCTGTAGGTTTATCTATGTCTCCATATGGTGGTGGTTCTGGTGGAGGAATTAATACAAGCAATGTTGCAACTAACGGTGGTGCATCTTTTGGTATGTATCCGTTTGCTGATGCCAATATCTCTGGTGGTGTAGCCCCAGGAGGCGTAGGAGGAGCAGCTACCAATACTAGAGGAAATATCCATGATTGGGGTAGGCCAGGAGGAGGAGGAGGTGCTTCACACGCCACTGGCGTAGGTGGCGTAGGGGGAGCAGGTCTTAATGGGTCAGGAGCAGGGGGTGGAGGAGCAGGATTTACAGGTGGTGGAGCAGGTGGCGTAGGTGGCGTAGGGTATGCAATAATTTATTTTACTTAAGGAGAACCATGAGATACGCAGAAATCATTAACTTTACTGTAGTAAACGTAATAGAAGCCCCATCGGGTTTTGTCTGGCCCTATGAAACAGAACTACTTTCATTAGGTGAGTTTGAAATCTGTGATATTGGTGATATATATGCTCCAATGAATTCACCTAGATTTACACACCATGATCCATTTAGATATCTTTTTACAGCTTATGACTTTACATTAAGGTTTACAGCAGAAGAACGAGCCGCAATTAGATTAGAAGCTATTACTGATGTCAATGTAGCAGACTTTTTACAATTAAGTCAAGCTGCCCAAGAAATCAATACAACAAACCCAACAACAATACAAGCTATGGATTATTTAGTTAGTATTAATCTACTAACTGAAGCTAGAAAAGAAGAAATCTTAGATTTATAAAGGAACTATATGAAACTTTTATTTTGTCTTTTTTTAGTATGTCTGACCAATATGGCTATGGCTCAAAACGACCCCACAGCCAAGCTTAACCTATCCCTAGTAACCCCACAACAGGCTGTGGCACTAGATGATATCATTGAGGTACAGCTCATGGTATCAGCTGAGAATGCCCCACAGAGGTTTGTAGTGGCTGATGTACCCTTTGGATGGGACAATACCAAACTACAACTCCTAGGAGTATCCTTAATTGGATCTCATGTTGGAGTTATGGCTGGATACTCTACCTTTCCTAATAATGATTATACTCTATGTAACGAAGTAGTTCCTCCACAGGATGGTAATGGGATGTTCTATTGCTATGGAGTACTAGGTTACCAATGGATTGTAACCACAGAGCCAGCCCAGATGTGTAAGTTTGTCTTTAAAGTAATTGGATTAGGTCAATCAGAAGTTATCCTATATGACAACCTACCCCTTAATCCACAATACCCAGCAAAATGCATTGTATATGGTTGCTGTGTAGGTGGAAACATTGTTACTGGTTCTTTAACCAATACAACTGTTGGTCTTGCTTTACAGGGTGATTTTAATAATGATGGTTTAATAACAGCTCAAGACATGGGTGAACTCCTAGCCGACTGGGGATCTACTAGTTTTAAACCTAATCCCCATGACATTAACGGAGACGGCACAGTAAACTCACAGGACTTAGCCTTACTGGTTAATAACTGGACTCAATAAACCCACCCAATCTGCAGTGTTCTAGTTAAATCTATTGAACCTCAGATTGTTTTTTAGGTATCTCTTCCTACCTAAATTAACCACTATTATTAATAGAATCCTGTAACCTATTAATGTGTGGTTGGTGGGATGAAAATTCAACAAATAACCTAGGAGTTAGAATCTATGGCTAAAGACGCATGTTATAATAAAGAAAGGCTATAAATAATGTCTAAGAAAAAATCAACAACTAAAAAGAAACCCAAGATGTCTTGTGGTTGCGGAGGTAAGAAATGATTCCTTCATCAGGTTCAATTAACGTATTAAGTACAACTACTTTAGGAACAACAGCATTAGCTGGTAACTTAACAGTACAATTCTCAAACGCAACAACAACTCCAAATTTTAGAAATGCAAGAGAGTTAATTGTAACTGGAGGAGCTGCTGCTGCTGGTGCTATTGCTGCTACATTAGCAGGATTAGTCACTTCTCCGTTTTTATTTATTAAGGGTATTACTGGAATTCCTACAGGCGCAAGAATTATTGCAAAAGAAAGTCCTAAAACTTATGCAGTTTCTTTTGTTTCTTGGTCAGGTGGTGTTCTACGTACTACTATTACTGCAGTTGCTCCAGACGTACTATTACCTGTTGCTTGTGTTGTTGGACAAAAAGTAACAATTAGTGGAAGTGGCGTACCTGCTTTTAATGGAACTTGGTTAGTAACTGGAGCCAGTAACTCTACATCAAGAATTGATTTAGCTATTGTAACAGATCCTGGAATAGCTGACTTAACACCCTATAGTGGTTTAGCTAAACCTGGTATTGTAGATTCACTACCAGATGGTACTGGATCTAAAGGTTTTGGTTACTACACTATTAATATGGATGTAACTGCTGTATCTACTGGAACAACTGGAACAACTCCATGTTGGACTCCCTTTGTATTACCAGCTAGTACAACACATGTAGTTCCTACAGCTGGAACAGCAACACTAACGTTTGCTGATTTAATTTTAGATGGTGTGGGTATTGTTACAATTCCTTGTTTAGATATTATTTGCTTTAAAAATCTATTTGCTAGTAGTTGTATAATTGCAAATGGAGCAGCAGCAACAGATGTAAGTAAACTTGTCTTTTGTACAGTCAACCCTAATGGAAGAAATTAATTAAAATTGGAGGACTCATCAATGCCAGCTATTTCATTTCCACAAGCACTAGCTCTTGCTAAAGGTGCTAATTATAATTTTCCAGGTAAATTTCCTGGAATTAATTTAGCTACATTGTTGAGTACTGCAACACCCATTAGACTAAATCAACCATCGTTTGTACTTAGTAACTCTGCACCTAATGCACTAAATTCTGCGGCTGTTTTATACACCCTTGCTTCTAGCACTACTGTTAATGATTCAAAACTAGTATATAGAACTGGTGGTAATTTAGTAGATACTGCTATGAAATGGACTAATGGAAAAAGCTTGGGAAATTGGTATGAAATCCAAAGACATGCTACTAGCCCAACTGGCGGAACAGTATCTTCTGATGGTACAAAATTAAAAATAACTTGTGGACCTGGTTTAATTGGTGTTACTCGTAGTATAATACATGATACTCTTTATGATAGAACTGGAACTTTAATAAATCCTTCATCAAGCACAGTAGTAGGATGGTTACAGTTTACAGATAAAGCAAATGCTACCATGTATTATAGGGGTTATGTAGAAAAAAGTGATTTTCTTGCTGGAGATGGAACTATAGATTCAGCTAAAACACGACAAAAAACTTTTTTTGTTGGTTATACATATAATCACCTTTTTAGTATAATAGACCCAACTTTAAACACATTAGTGGGTCCAACACATGGTTTTGGTTTTATTCCAGTTCAAGCTATAGGTGGACAAAATTATACATGGTACGCTGTTGTAAAAGCTGCTAACAGTGTATCTAATGATAACGAATATCTATATAGCTTTAATACAAATCTTTCGGCTTTTTCTTCACAAAAATTAAAAGTTAATTTTACTGATGGAGTAGTTACTTTTTATGCTAATGATATGGTAACTCCTGTTGCTACAGTAACTGTAGCTAATATACCTAACATTTTTATACAAAACACAACTAACTCTATGTATGCTGGTGTATTATCACAAAAAGGTGGAGATGATGGTACAAACAATATAGCTGGAGTTGCTTCTATATATGTAGAAGAAGCAGCTTCTTGGAGACAATTACCAGCTGGTGGTAAGGGTGGTTTAATTGCTACTTTAGCTACTGGTACTAATGTTGTTACCTTAACTACTGGTACTACAACTGGACTTAGTGTTGGTATGCGTGTAGAAAAAACAAGTACTGGAGGTGGTGCTTTTAATGCTCTTACAAGCACAACAGGAGTATTTATTGGAGCAATTACTAACTCAACAACTTTTACTGTTGTTAATAATATCTATACTGCACCAGCTAACCACGCTACTGCTGGTTCCATTACATTTGATGCTGGTTTACTTTTTGGTGCTAATAATTATGAAGATACAAATACTGAAATTACCTTTTCAGATACTCAATACCATAATACTGGTATCCAGATCCTTAAAAAATTAAAGTGAGGTAGTTATGCAAGTATCCTATCCCCAATTATTAGCTCTTGCTAGAGGTGCTAATTTTTTTTATAACTTCCTTCCTAATAAGGGAATTAACTATAATACATTAACAGCTTCTAGTGGTTTTCGTTTTAAAGATCGACCATATAATGGAGCTGCACTTGATCCAGATTATGCTATTGGTTTAGCATCATCAGGTACAATAGTTTATAATAAAAGTACTAGCACTGATTTATTAAACTCACAATTAATTTATAAATATGGCGGTAACTTAAGTGATACATCTAATTTTTCGTTAGGTATGAAATCAACTACAACTACGTATTATGTTGTAAATGGAATTACCTATCTAATTATTAAAATAGGTGATTGGTTAATTGTTCAAGCTACGGCTTCTTTACCAAGAGAAACTGGATTATTTAAACTTACAAATAAATCTGTTGTTTTATCAACCAATCCTACAATGACCGTTAGCAGTAGAATCATGTTAACATCAGCTTTAAAAGATTATACAAATACTGTCACTAATTACTCATACATGAGTAGCCTTCAAGGAAGTATAAGTACAGCTACACCTAATACATATGATTTAACTTTTACTGGTTTTTTAAATCCATTAGAAGGTAATAATACGTATTCGGATTGTAGATTTGTAGTTGGTTATTTTAGGGAACATGGTCCTCAAGTTGTAAATGTTTTATATAATCCATCAGGAAGTGGCATTATGGCAAGATTAACAGGAAATATGATTGGATTTCACCCATTCTATGTAAGCGGACAATGGACTTGGTATGCAATTATAATAGGTCTTAGATCTAGTACTGGTGTCAAAGACGTTTTTTTATCTACAACAACAGGTTTAAACGCCCATGTTAGTCAACAACTTAGAGTAGTTTGGGCTGGAACTACAATTACATGGTATGCTAATGGAACTAGTATAGCATCTATAGATTATTCTTCTATTCCTGATTTTGAATTTGATGAAGCAGCATTAAATGCTGGTTGCGCTGTTAGAGAACAAAGATCTACTAGTGATTCTTTACCTAATAATGTACCTACTTTTCCATGTACAATGACGGTAGAAAAGTTAGTTTTGCTTCCAAATCCATATACCTCAACAACAACAACCTTAGATGACAAGGAAATTAGTTATCACAATACGGGTCTTATCTTATTAAAAAAATTAAAGTGAGGTAAAAAATGGCATTAACAACAATTCAACAAGCTTATGCTTTAGCTTATGGAGTATACGTAGAGTTTAATAATTCTCCGTTAAAAAATAGAGGCACTCTATCAAGTGCTGGTATAGTAACTAGAGCTGCATCTTTAAAAACAAATAGATTAGATGCGTTTTTAGTATCTGCAAGAAATACAGTTAATTTAAATTTAAACGTTATTACATATGTTAATAAAGATACAGGAACTAGTAGTACTGTATTAGCTGATATAAATAATCCAGACGATAATACATATGATTTAGTTACGTCAACCACCGATCAAAATTCTAATAGTATTTATGATTACATAGAAGGTAGTTGTTCTATAGACTCTGGTATCACTGTCTTATCAACATTTGAATCAAATTTACATAAAACTGGTAAAGTAATTTTTAACAAACTTAAGAAATGAGATAAACAATGAGCAGATTACAACAAATGATGGGCGGTATGGGCGGTATGGGCGGTATGGGCGGTATGCCAACAGGCATGGGTCCTGGATCAATGGAATCACAAATGGGACAAATGCCTCAAGAACAACCAATGCCTAAGAAGAAAGCCCCAGTTAAGAAAAAGGCTGGAAAGAAGATGAAGAAGAAATGAATAATAAAAACACAAAAGCAGATTTAGATTATGTCAAGAATCGTACTGGACCTAAGCCAGATACAAAGAAACCAAACCCAAATTTACCTAAGAAAACTAAGACTCGTTCACGATAACGAATAATCTTAAAGGAGAGTTATATAAATGGCAGAAATTAATAATGCTGAACAATCCCAACCTGTAGGGACTCAGCCAGATTTAGCAACACCAATTCAAACAGAAGATCCAGTTACAACACACGAACGTGCAATGTTCATGAAGTACGTTCAAGATCAGGGACAAAAGATCCCTAGTAACTTCAAATCATCTGATGCTTGGTTCAATAGCCTTCTTGAAGCCCGTAAAGGATTCACTCAGGCTAAACAGGAAAATGCATCATTAAAAAAACAATACAATCAAAATGGGGTGATCAATCCTGATTATAAGGACTCACCTCCCGTTGCTCAGGCAGTACCTGAGGTAGTAGAGGATCTATCAGGCATTGCTGAAGATCTTAAAATAGTTGCATCTACAATTCCACAATCAGTCTCTAATAAGATTAGCGCAGAAGATTGGGTCCGCTGGGGTAAAGAAATTGACTCAGCAGATTCCGTAAGTGACGCTACTCGAAAAGAAATTAGAGAAAAGATGGGTGCGGATGAAGTTATTATTGAGCAATTAATTAAAGGTAGAAAAGCTTTGGCAAAGCAATCATGGGACGATGCGGCTTCGGTTGTCGGAGGCAATGACAATCTAAAACGAATGTTCAAATGGGCACAGGACAACCTGACTGCTGAAGAAGTTTCTGCTACTAATCGCGCTCTACAGACAAATGCTTATAAGAATATCCTCCTAGGACTTAAGGCACGCTACGAGCAACAAAACCCACCAAAGGCCCCTTCACAGGAACCTAGACCAATGGACAATCGGGTTAATCAATCTCAGGTTCCACAATCCGTACAGGTGTTTAATAGTTTTGCTGAACAACAAGCTGCTTTACGAGATCCACGATTTCGGGTAGACTCTGCATATAGAAATGCAGTAGAGGCAATGACAATTAATACATCTCGGTACGGTTTTAGAAATCGTTAACTCTGTATAATCTTAGTAACAAATACTAGGACACAGAACAATTAAGGTTTTCTCCTTCGTTTTATAATTTTCAAATAACAATAGTTTCTATATAAGGAGAAACAAATATGGCAGACTCATTATCAGCATCACAACTTGTACCCGCACCTTCGCAAACCTACGGTTGGATTGGTGGCGGTGCGGCAGCAAATACTACTTCAGCAACTCCAGGAGCAGTTGGAACAGAACAATACTGGCTTCCAGTATGGTCTGGCGAAGTACTTAATGCTTACGATCAATACAATATTTTTGAACCTATGGTAACTACACAAACCATTGAATCAGGCACCACTAAACGATTTCCTGTTACTGGAACCGTTGGTCATAAAGGTGTTTGGAAGGCTGGTGAAGAACTTTTAGGAGATTCTAATGCATCAACTGCTGGTTACTTTGACATCTCACTAGATCAGCGTCCAATGGCATCATTCTTTGAATTAGACGATATTTCTCTCATGATTACTCAATGGGATTATCGTTCAGAACTAGCCCGTCAAGCTGGTTTACAACTTAGTTACATTCGTGATAAGCAAATTGCTTCCATGATTGCATTAGGTTCTGTAACTGCTGCTCGTAGTCCATTTTCATCTGGTTATCAGGGTATGTGTGTAGATGAATCTATTCTCCCAGCAGTTAATGCTTTTAACATGTTAGGTTTAAGAGGAGCAACCTCAACTGAACGAGCTGATGCTGCGCTTCTTCTTCTTGATTACTTAGAGCGTTATATGGTTCGTCTTTCTGAAATTGACGCTACCCTTACTGGTGTATACTGTGCAGTGACTCCACAGGCTTTCCATGACATCCGTGCTCTTGGTATTGCCCGTGACTCTACTGGCCTTGTAGGCGGTGCTGGTCGTCCATTCTTTGGCGGCGTAGCAGAGGCTGGTGGACTTGGCAGTCCATTAAGCAAGAGTATGTTTAATCTTCCAGATACTCTTGAGTATATGGGTGTTAAGATTGTAAAATCTAACCATATTCAGCAACTTGATCATCAACGAGTAGTTAGTGATAACGGTGCTGGTGGTGCCAATACTGCACAAGGAGCTGTATCTGCTACTACTGGTAGAATAGCTACATCTATTAACGTTGGCTTAATTAAAGATTTAGGCGACGTTAAATATAATTTTAATTGGTATAACGGAACTAATGATACTGCTACTACCGTAGTAGATGCTGCAGGTGTTGTTCAAACTGGTCAAACTCTGAAACCAGTTAAAGCTCTTATTTGGCAGCAATCAGCTATTTGTTCGCTACGGTTACAAGGTATGAAGGTTGAAACAGTTAAGGATGTCCGTAGAGGCACATTCTTTACTGTTGCTAGCATCATGGGTGGTGCTGGTGTTCTTCGTCCAGAACTTTGCGCTACAATCAGAGGTAGTTACGTTACTGCCTAATAGTAATTAATCATTAACCACCTAGGGGGTCGAAAGGCCCCCTAGGTATTTTTTTCTCAGGAGACTTTATGCCACTAAAACCATTCAATCCAATTTCTCCATACCAAAGAGGCTTAGGAGATACAGTAGCTAAGGTTGCTAACGCATTAAATATTAAACCAACCAAAGATTGTGGTTGTGAAAAACGTCAAGAGTTGTTAAATAAATTGGTTCCATATCCAAAGAAAGGAGCTAGATAATGGGTTTATATAGTTACACAGATGCTATAAATCATATGTTGTTATCGTCAGGTGAACATTTGATTGTAGATCTAGATCAGGACGCTGGTGTTGATACCAGTGTTGCTCAGTTCATTCTTAAACAGACCATTAAAGCTGCTATGATGAGAGGCGTAGCTAATAATAGATTTGTAAATACCTATACGCTAGAAGCTAACGGTACTATTCTTTTGCCATCTACTGCTTGTTATGCTCAGGTTATTGAACCATTGTTTGATCCAACGACGGGGGAGGTGATCCAAACAACTATTAAGTCCAATCCAACAAGGTTATTCAATATCACCAAGCAGACTGATGTTTTTTCTACCTACACTAGTGGTCTTAAAATTGAAGTAATTGTTATGTTAGGCATTGAGGGAGATGATCCACCTTATGGTTGGAATGATATTGACTCTGCCTTACAACGTGGTATTATGGAATCAGCAGCCAGAGAGTATCAAATGATTACCCAAGGTGATCTAGATATTGATAAACGTATGGCTATGCGAGAAAGCTACCATTACTCTAGAGGTCGTGCTTCTGATATGCAAAAGAAGAATAGATCAATCTTCTTAGGAGATATAGGAACTAGAACAGCAGTTGATAGGCGTGGTATACTAAGTAACGATGCCTACTTTACAAGAACGAGGTTTTAATGACACTTGCAAGACTCTCAATTAATTCATTAAGCGGAGGAGTAGGTAGACAAGCTCCAACAAAAAGATTAGTAACTGAATCAGAAAACATTGATAATTGTTTAGTTACTATTGAGAAGTCTGCCGAAAAAAGATCACCATTAAGTTATGTTGCTTCGGGTGCAAGTACTACCTATTTAGATGTACTTAATCTTAACCCAAGTACAACATTTTCTCCATCTGGAGCAACTAACTTTAATACAGATAATTTATATTTTCATTGGTTAGATATTGATGGTTATAATCGTTATTGTATTATTATTAATAGAGCAGGATATACCTTTGATCCAGTAGCGCAAAATTCCTTTACTTATGGTGGACAAACCATTAAGCTAGATAATTTTATTACAGTTTATAGAATTGAACCTACAGAGTGGATTAAGGAAACAGTTGATCTTCAAGAAGGAACTACTAATAGTAATACCTCAGGATTTAACAGAGGTGTTTTTGAATATATTACTTTTGGTAATAAAGTTGGATCTACTTCATATAAAATAGCAGGAACCACAGTTGCTAATGTTGGTACTACCAGTATTCAAGAAACTCTAGGATCAATTGATTTTGATGTTGGTTTAATATTGTGGAATAAATTAGTTCCTTTAGATTATCTTCCAAATAATTCTTCTTTAGAAATGGAATATAGTTCAGTTAACTGGGCAGGATCTTTTGCTAGTAATCAATACATTCACTCTGGTGATGTTATTAATTACAAAAGAACACAAAATCCAACTACACTTAGTCCAGCACTTGAAGACGATATTACCGATTATTCATCTTATTGGACAAATGTTAGAGATGATATAATTAATAGTATAGATCCAACCACATTAGAAATGGAAGAAACAGGTCAAAATTTAGAAAACTTTGAAATTATTCCACAGTATCCAGCTACCCTAGTAAAAAATGATGTTGCAGATTTTAATGGATACAAAGCATGGAGAACTTTAAATGCTTATTACGATAAGCCAAAATATATTCCAATTCCAAATACAGGTTTTGATTGGGCTAAAGATCATTATTACAAGTCATCTCCTTTAACAGCAGAGGACAGAGACGGCAGCACAGCCTATCTGGGGCTAGGCAAGGTATACTTTGTCCGTAATCCCTACCTATCCTTCCCTACAGGCTTCTACAGGGCTACTAGGTGGACTAAAAACCCTTACTTTGAACGAGTTAGATCCGAAGGTCCTAATACAGTTTTTGATCATAGACGATTCCCATTAATCATATATAAAGATACAGCTACAGACAATAAATGGAGAATAAAGGAAATGCCTTTATTTCCTAGAAGATCAGGAAGTTCAGTAAGCAATCCTGGTCCTAATTCAGTAGTAAAGAAAGAAAAAGTACAATCTATGTCTATCTGGAAGGGTAGACTTTGGATGGCTACTGATAACAATATCTTCTCAAGTCGAACTAATGCTTACTATAACTTTTGGGTAGATGATATCAGTAATATTACTGCTTCAGATCCAATTGACATACAGGCTAGCGTAGGAGCCTATAATAAACTAAGCCACATTGTCCCATTCCAAAACATCTTATTTGCCCTTAGCTCAGGCTCGGTTCAATTTGAAGTTCGTGGTAACGGAAATGAGGGTGGTATCTCTCCCTTTAGTGTTGAGTTTAGACCGACATCCTTTTATAGTACATCTAAACTAGTAGCTCCTCAGAAGATGGGTAATAACGTATTCTTTATGAATGCTGGTAAGGTTTATATGTACCTTAGTGGTAGTTCTTTTAATGATGAATACTCTACCTCAATGGAAGTTAGTTCTCATTGTAGAGATTATCTGCCTATTAATCTAGGAGCCATTACAGTAAGCTCTGGTGTTAATACTTTGTTATCTGTTGATGCTGATAATAAGAATACAATTTATTTGTTTACCTTTAGAACTAATGGTGAAAAGGTTATCCAACAAGCTTTTCATCGTTGGATTTTATCAACTAACGATTCTATTTTTGCTCTTAAATCTTATGAGAAAGATTTATATTTGATCTCTAAGAGAACTGGATATTCTGGAGTTAAAACATTAAACGTATACTTTACTTCTATGGAATCTGTAAACGTTGCAACTCCTATGATTGATTGGTTATACAAAGTTCCAGTAGCTCAAATGACCAGTGGTGGTGGATTAGTTACATTAACCTTACCATTCTACGATCCAACTCTAGATACAGTTATAACCGCAGAAGAATGGGGTACATCTGGTTTATTAAATCTACCAATTACTTCTGTCTTTACTGATGGTATTACTGGATTAACTAAAATAACCGTTACTAGTTCTCCCCCAAGTTTTCCTATATATGTTGGTCGTTCTTATGAAATGAATATTGAATTGTCACAACAAGTCTATAGATCTACTTACAAGAGTGGTGTAACTGCAGATAGTCCAACCGAAGGTGTATTAAACTTAAGAAGAGTTACAACTCGCCACTTAAATTCAGGTTCTTATGATATTGAAGTAGAGCGTAGAGGTAGAACAGCTACCTCAACTACATTCTTTCCAACTGATATTAACAGTTTACTGGATTTTACTAATGATTTAAAGATTGATTATGTAGGAGAACACTTAGTTAAGATTCTATCCTATTCTGAAGCTTGTAAGATTTTTATCAAATCAAGCTATCCAACCCCATGTAATATATCTAATATAGAAATTCTAGGTAACTTTAGATCTAGAAACACTAGTGTTGAATAAGGAGTACCAATGACTTGCTATAGTTATACATCTAATAATCCCGTATTACTCACTAATGTTGAGTATGTACATACTGTAACTGGAAGTTTAACTTACAGCTATAACTCCATTGCTTGGATTTGTGAATTTCCAGAAAGCTCACAACTTAAAGTATACTCTAGAGCAAGTGCTTTGGCCGCAGAAACTCTTCTTATTCAGGGTACTAATTATACTGTAAATACAACTACTAAAAATATTGTATTTGCTTCGGCTGCTCCAGCTGGTGAGTTAGTTATTAGGCGTAGAACACCTACTGATAGGATGTTATATAGTTTTGTAGATGGTGCTAAATTAACCTCTACCCAACTAAACGAATCTTTTAATCAATTACTCTTTGGAATACAAGAGAATATCTTTACTAATGGTACTCAAAATTTTTATTATACAGTATCTACTGGTGTTCCTTCTTGGGTAAGTGGTACTAGTTATGCTATTAATGCTATAGTATCACACACAGGAGCAACAGCAACAGCATTATATAAACGTTTAACGGTTGGTGCAGGTACTACAGCACCTAATGCTGATACTACAAATTGGACTGTTATTAATCCATCTTCTAGTGGTTTTATTATAATTGGTGGGCCTCCTGTTGTTCAATTTGATTTATCTAGTTTGGGTGTTGGGTATGCTCTTGTATGGGATGGATCTAAATTTGTTAGTTCTACATTCTCTGGAACCTTTGCATCACTTAGCGGTATTAGTGTAAGTGGTGCAGCTTCTGGAGATATACTAAGATACAATGGAACAAATTGGGCCAATGCTGCTCCTTCTGTAACTATTACAGCCGCTAATCCAGTATTTAGTGGTAGAACTTTTTATGCTTCTGGTTTGAATACTAGTTATAATAGTGGTGGTTCTGGTATATCAGCTCCAGTTTCTGGTATATTATCTGAATTTAAAAATGGAAGTAATGAGTGGGTCCTTACTGATCCAGTTACATCCTATAGAATACTTCAAAAAACACTTCCATCGCCAAACGTATCTGGTACAGATATACCAGAATCTTTCTTTTCTACTGTTAACAGTCAGTTAATAGGGTTAGCAGCTAATGTTACTAATCCAGTTAAGGTTAAGTTCCATTGGGACTTATCTTTAAATACTTCATCATTAGTTGATTTTACATCATCTCAAAACTTAATGAGTCCAGCAACAGCTTTATGGGATAGTCCAGAAGAATTGTATTCAGCTGCGGGTTATGGTATTGGAACTACTACTTTAAAAAAACATGGTGTTCAGGTAACTAATGGTTCAGGAAGAAAATATTATACATCTCCTTATTTTACTTATGATACAGATTCTACTGGTGCGGGACCTGTTTACACATCTAAGGTCAAAGGATATGGAATTAAAACATTTTATCTAAGTATTCCAGATAGTTCTACATCTTGTTTATCTTCTATTCCTAAAATGGATACTACTTCAGTGTATTTTACTGCCCCAGGAATAATATCTTTAGCTACATTGACAACAGCATTAAATGTTATTGGTGATGAGAATGCAGCATCATATCGGGATTATTATTTATTAGGATTACGAGATATGGCATTTGCTAGTTCTCGTCCTACTGTTAGTACTGATTCTATAGTTAAAGATAGAGATGCTTTATCAAGATTAAAAAAAGGTTTTTTAATTAGTTCAGAATACACAGGATTAGATAATTATACATTTAAGAGATTAGAAGATTCTAGTGATGGTGGTTCTAATTGCCTATGGAAAATTCCTAAGCAAATTATCTATTACAACAAAGCAGCACTTGCTTTAGCTGATAAAACTCTTAGTGCTTTAACTACTTTAGGAAGTTTTGAAAGAAACACAGTAAGATTTACAGGTTATTCAAAATGCCTAGCACCTACAACTAATACAAATACTTCTATTTATTCTATTGATGGTATAGGTGCTTATTACAAGGCTGATGCTGTTTGGACTGATTGGTGTGCTCGTTGGAGTACAGATGCAGTTAGTAATAATAACATAAGATTTAATGAAGCTGATGTTGATTGGGTTACACAAAATGTAACTATAGCTTCAGATAACCTTAATTTATACAGACTTTATGGAAAATCTCCACCATATGCTGGATTTTTATACACACAACCAGTAACTCAAGGAGCAAAAGAATATTTCCCTTGGCATTTTAGGCCAAATACTATTGGTAACTCAGTAGGGCCAACTGATGGTTTAATTGGTACTCATTTACTTAATATAGATGCTAATCGTTTATTTTCAGATGCAATAAACTTTATGCCAGACCCTACAGATGAGTATGTGTATAGAATTGTTACTAAGACAGGTTTATTACCCTACTTTAAAACAGATAGTGTTTCGTCTTTAAAAACTTCTATTATTTTAGAGTATGGATTTACAGATCATAATTACAGTACTAACACAACTCTTTTAGTTAATAAAAGTGATATCTTTAAAAACGGTATGTTAAAGGTAGACCAAGCACGTGTTTTATCTAGATTTAATAAATCAAATACACGTGTCTATGTTAAACACGAAACAGTAGAAACAACTGCTGGAGCTAATAGATATGTTATTACGCTAGGTATTCAAGTACCTAGGTTAAAATCTATTGGTTATGCTAAAATATTTAGAAAGTGGAACAGTACAGCTGTATATCCAATAAGAGAATCAAATACAGCCGATACTGAGATTGATTCTGGTCCTTGGAGTTTTGGAGATATTACTGCTGATTTTGCACGGAGTATTGCTAGCCCTATCGAATCTTATGGTAGTTTAGCTGACTTAATTTCCCCTAACAATTATAATGATGCAAATCCAATTGTAGGTTCATCGGGAGTAGGAACTGGAACAGATACACAAATAATTTCAGGCCGTAATGAATGTGCTGTTAAGTTTACTAGGTTAGGTTTACCCACTAATCTTTGGATTCGTTTATCTGTTTTAAATACAGATGGATCTGTAGATTTTATAAACTATAGTGGTATGGATGTAAGTACTAACGAATAATAGGAGAATTACAATGGAAAAAAAGAATGATTTTGATAGACTTTTACAAATTGTGCAACTCCTAGTTATTCTAGCTGGTGTTGGTGGTTTTTTTATTGAGATAGGTAAGACTACATCAATACTAAGTAGAACCACTAATGATATAGCTGAGTTAAAACTTATTGTTCAAGATTTATTAAAAGCCCAAATACAAGTGTCTTCTACAGATGCAAGGCATAGTGCCATGCTCGAAGACCTAAAGCAAAGAGTTTTAGAATTAGAAAGAAGGAAACCATGAATAATCGTAATACAACTATGGCAGGTATCGGTGCAATTATCGTAGCTATTGGTAGCGTTTTTGTAACTATGTTTGATGCAGACCCAGCAACCGTAGTAGATTTTGGTTCAGCTATTGCAGCTATTATTGCTGGAGTTGGATTGATCTTTGCTAAGGATGCCAAACCCCCGACTACTCCAAATGTTTGATAGAATTTTAATGCAAATTGCAGTAGGATTATTTGATGTTTTACTTAAAAAAATTGAAGCAGGTAAAATGGCTGTCGATGCTGATGTTGATGTTGAGCGTTTGCGTCGTGCTGGTTCTAGGATTGATGAGTGGTTGCGGAAGCAGGACAGTATTCATCCCAGACGAGAGTCCGATTCGGATAGGCCCTAATGCTAGAGTCTATGTATATACCCTACAACAAGGTCAATGGTTCCTCAGTAACAATACTGTAACCATTCCCGAAGGTTGGTACTGTGTACCCCCTTCCTTTGTAAAAGACAATAGACCCCTAGGAGAAATAAAATGAAAGAAAAATTAAATGAAATGCAAGAGAAGTTATTAGACTGCTTAATCAGCGATCTCAGTGACCCAGACCGTAGAACCCCTGGTCTTTATACCGTGGTACGAGGCATCCTCAGCGACCACAAGGATAAGGTTAATACCATTCCTAACGAAGCTATTGAGGCTGTAGAGGCCGCTATGAAGGACTCAGTTCCCTTTAAGATTAAGAAAGCAGCTTATTAATGAAAGTTCCCCAAGAAGTAATCAATGATTTTAGAAACCATCTATATTTTTGCTTTAAGCATTTAGGACTTGGGGAACCTACTAAGATACAGTATGAATTAGCCAGAGAGATCCAAGAAGGGCAGTCAGATGCCATCATAGCCGCAGGACGCGGTACGGGTAAGTCTACCATCACAGCTTGCCTAGCGAGCTGGGAATGGCTTAGGGACCCTAATTTAACCTTCCTAGTATTGTCAAATACCCAGGGTAAAGCTATCGATTTTGTCTCTCAGGCTAGAAAGATCCTATCTGTAGTCCCTTATTGTCACTATATGATACCTCGGGACGAGGATAAAGACAATGCACTTGGTTTTAACCTAGCGGTTAGAACCAAGTTTACACAAGATCTAAACTGTGCTGCTAGAGGCATCACAGGTCAGATCACAGGTTTACACGCTGACCGTGTAGTCCTAGACGATATTGAAATCTCGGGTAAGAATGAAACTCCAGTTGGTAAAGAAGCTTTACTTAAGAAGTTAGCAGAACTAGAAAGTATTAGGAATAAGAACTCTAGAGTAATCTTCTTAGGTACACCCCATTATCAGGACTCTATTTACAATATCCTAAAAGAATCCTATCCCATGATTAAGTATCCTGCCGAGATGCCAGATACCTCTCTTCCCTACGAGGTAGAGGACGTGGCTCCTTGGGTCCTAGGATTGGATCTGGAGGCAGGAGAGGCAACACAGCCCGAACGGTTCAATAAGGACGAGCTTGGCTCCAGACGGGCTAAAATCGGCCCTAGCCACTATGCCCTGCAATACAAGCTGGTAACATCCCTAGCCGATGCGGATAGATACCCATTAAAGCTTAGGGATCTAATAGTCATGGATCTAGATCCTGAGCTTGGTCCAGATAAGATAATCTGGCAAGGGCAGAATCCAATGAGAGATGTTCCTAGCTTTGGTATGACTGGTGATCACATATGTGATCCTATGTTTATTAGTAACAAATATATTAAATATCAACATAGCCACCTATGTATAGATCCCAGCGGCAGAGGAACTGATGAGACAGGCATATGTATTTCCTCTGTATTAAGTGGAGTTATCTTTGTCCATGAGTTACTGGGTATCCAAGGTGGGTATGATGATCATGTCTTAGCTAAGATTGCTAAGTTAGTAAATGAATACCATATTCCCTTAGTTAGAGTAGAATCTAATTTTGGTGATGGATTATTTACTAAAGTCCTTACTCCTTATTTAATAAATCATTGTGGTAAGGTTGGTATAGAAGAATATAGAGTTAAAGGTCAAAAAGAATTAAGAATTATTTCAACCTTAGAACCTGTAATCTCTATGCATAGATTAGTCGTAGCTAGAAAAGCTATGAAAGATCAAACAAATCAAATACAATTAACTAGATTACATTCTGGTCGTGGTGCTTTAAAGCATGACGATAGAGTAGACGTTCTTGCAGCAGCTGTAGAATTCTATAAATCACATATGTCTTTAGATACAGAGAGGGCTTCTGAAGACATTAAAGATAAAGAATGGAAGAAAAGAATTCATGACTGGGCTAATAATTTTAGGGCTGGTGACTATGCCCCAACTAGTGGTGCTACAAAGGTTGTTGCAACCAATCAAAAACAAAAATCAAAAAGAAACCAATGGGGTTGGTAAGGAGTTAATTCATGGAACCAATGACAATTATGGCAATTGGTGGAGCTATTGCTGGTGGAGCAAGTTCAATTTTTGGTGGACTAGCTAAAAAAGCCGAAATACAACAGGCTAACGACGCAGCTTATCGTCGATGGATTCAAAGTAATTCTCAAAAAACACTTTCTAATGCTAGAGAGCAATTCCAAGCATCTTATTTATATGCCCAACAATTAAAGAAAAATGATGCAATAGCTAAATCTGCATACTCTTTTCAACGGGATAATAAAGAATCTTTAAGTGACTCTACAAACTTTCAACAAAAAGAACTTTCAGATAGCCTTAGAAATCAAAAAAGTTCTTTATTAACCTCATTTGCTTTACGTGGTATATCTTCTAATAGTGGAATGTATGGAACACTGGCTGCTATGCAAGCTATAAGTGGATTAACAAATGCAGTTCAACTAGAAAAAAATAGACTAGCCCAAGCTAAAAATATTGATAATCAAACACAAAATATGCTCTCACAACAAACAGAAAATATCTTTATGCCTAATATCCAACTGTATGATGAAGCACCTATATTAGGAGATGCTAATGCAGCTGCTACTGGTGGGGTTGTTTCTGGTATGTTGCAAATTGGTGCAGGTATTGCTGGAGCGGCTACTAGTTATAGTGGAAATCCAACCTTTATACCTGGTATGGGTCCACACTAAGGAGAAATAATATGTCACAAATGAATTCTTCAGATAATCCATTTTCATTAAAACGAATTGCCCCAAATACAGAAATTAATGCAACACAACCAAATTATAAGTCTGCTCAACTAAGTGGAGGACAAATCCAACTTGGACAGACAGCCCAACAAGTTGCTGCAACTGGTGATGCGGCTATGTATGCAGGACTCGCAGAAATTGCTGGTGGCATTGGTAAAGCAATTGATACTTTTGCTGATATTGGAAAAAGAGTTGATGAAGAAAAAATTAATATTGTTCAAATGAACTTTGAAAAGTTAGATAACGATCCTAAATTAACCCCAGAAGAAAAACAAAATCAACTTGATGCATCGATGAAAGATGTATGGACTCCAGTATTAGGAGATTCTTGGAAAGAAAAACTTAGTCTTTCTGTTAATAAAAAATGGTTATCTGACGAAGCTAGAAATACATTTGAACAAACTAGGTATACAAAAGAATTGGCTAGTTTTTTAGATAGAAACCAAACTAGAACAGACTCACCTGAATTAATACAACAATTTAATAAAGAATATTCTAGTAAGTTTCCAACAGCAAAATATAATGATTGGTTTAAGATAAAAAACTTTGAAACTAATTCTAAGATAAACCAAAAGACTGTAGATGATCAACTAAGTATGGTTGAACTAGCAATAGTACAATCTATAGCAGTACCATCACCAGATCTTCAGAAAGCTGCTAGAGCTGGAGATCAAGCAGTTATAGGTAAATATAAACCCTTTTTTGATTTGGTAGATGATGCTAGGTTAGCTCCTGATTTAGAACATTTTTCGGGAACTGTTTATGACTTACTTACAGAACAATTCCTTAGGCCACTAGCTAAAGCTACAACTCCTATTGAAGTTGTACAAGAAATAACTAGAAGACTTCCAGAACTATCTACTAAAATAGCTAAACAAATTTTTGACGCAGCTAACGATTTTAATTTAAGTCTAGTGCAAGAAAATGCAGCTACTTCTTTGGTTTTAGGTCAATCAAACTTTAAAGATACTGCTGATAAAATAGATGGTTTAGGTATTTATTTAGGTACAATGACTAGACATCTTGGTACTATGGATATGTCTAGAGTAGAAAAAAGATCTTTAATTCAAAATACCATACCACTTGTTTATGAGCAATTTAGTTTGGCTATGGAAACTGGAACAGACTCAAGATTACAAGAAAAATATCCAAATTGGTTTTCTTTAACACCAATTGAAAAATTAGATATAGTAGAAAAAGAAATTAATGATTGGATGAGTAAAGGTAATAACGCAAATGGCGTAGTAGCTTTAATGGGATTTTCTCCAGAAGAAATCAAACAGTCTGGACTTACAGCAAATCAACTAGCAGAAAAAATTCTTATTCAAAATGGAAGAACTAATGTTTTACTTTCTGAAAAAACAAGAAAAGAGATAAATCAAAATGCAGAAGATGCAATTGAAAATTTAGAACTTAAAGTAGCAGCATTTGATTTGTATGGTGATGAATTAGAATTAAAAACAAGTGTTGATTCTTCTTTAAAAACTATATCAACAAAACTTGGAGTTGATATTAATAATCTTAGGGATTTGTATTTAGAAGATAAAAATACAGGTGTATTAAAAGCAAAAATTAACTACGCAGAATGGTATAACTCTTTAACACCAGAAGCTCAGAAAAAAATGATTCATGATGGATTTACTTTAAATAATTTTGAATTACTTAGAAAATATTCAACTGTTGCTAGTAAAATAGATTTAGCTGGTATTAAAAATGTCAAAAGAATACAAGAAGAAGAAGCGCGTTTAAAAGCAGAGCAACTAAGGCAAGGAATTGCAGCGGGAAAAGAAAAAATAGCAGAAGAAAAAGCAGCACTAGCAGAAAGAAAGAATATAATAAAACCAGATACTTTACTCCCGCAAGCAGCTAAATTTAGTATGGGACCAGGTACTGGAAATGATAATGCTGCAAACGGTTCTATTCAAAGTGCAACATTAACAGGATCATTATATAGTGGTGAAAATTCACAATTTAAATCAGTACTACAAAATGCACTTCAAAGTTTAAAGATAATTAATGAATGGAAAAAACAAAATCCAGATCTAGAATGGGAATCTTATGAGGAAATTCCACCAGAGGAAGTTAACGATGCAATTAGATTTATAAATATAGTTAATGAAGATGCTCCTATTATATTACAACATGCTCAAGCAATAGAAAATTTAAAGATTGAAATAGTACACAATTTTCCAGAGCTTTGGTCAAATATTCCTTCTTTAAACCCAGTTACACCAAAAACAGATACTCCACCTGATGCCCTAATTCGCGATTTTGCTAAACGGACTGATGATTGGATTAATGGTAAAATTAGTTTAGATATTTCAAGAATTCCACTAAGTCCAATTGAAAATGAACAATGGACTGCAGAATCTTTATTTACTTTTAGTCAAGTACAAGTAACTGGTCGATCTTTTTTAAAATCAGATTCCCCTATTGAAGATAAAAGATTTTTTGGTAAGATGTATTTAACTGTTTTAGAAAGAATAGGAAATGGTAATCAGGATTACCTTAAATCTGATATGGGTAAATACGATTTAACTTTACTATCTTTAATGGGTAAAGCTTATAAACGTGCTTACGACTCTACAGGAACACTACCTGAAATTCATGGACTACCTTTTCAAATAACAAGAGCATTAGTAGGTGCTAACTGGGCTGAAGAAACAAATGTTGAAGGTATGATTGCTGGGATGAATGATCCAGAAGAAATAAAACGCGTACAGGCACAACTAGGAATTGTTATTGAATTAGCTAGATTTTCAGCTGGAGATAAACAACTAGCAGCTACTGCTACAGTAGGAGAAACAAATCCAAAGGACATTTTCTTTAAAAATAAAGATGGTATTGTAATATCTTCAGCATTTGTGGCACAAGCATCTTTTTTACCATTAGCAATGGACCCTAATGTTAAATTACCAAATAAACCAATTTCCCCAAGAAATAAAGAATGGGACCCTGACATTTTAGTTGCTAGTATTAATAGAGTTTTTCAGGAGAAATACACTAAAGAAGATGTTGCTAAAGTATTAGAACCTGTATTGCTTGCTAGTTTTCCAATAGGAACTTTAGCAGACATGTCTCCAGAACAAAAACTTAAAATAAGTGCACAAATAATTGAAAGAGCAACTGAAAATAATCCAGCTTTATTTGAACTAGCTAATGAATTATTTTTTAATGGGATACAAAATGGCACTATAAAACCAAATAATAAAGCAGGTGAAACTTATCTTTCATTGTACGCTCATCATATAGATGTAGTTTTAGATATTGATTCTCAAGCAAATAAACCACAATCAGCTGGACATCGTATTGGAGTAAGTCCTGTTAATACTATGATTACATTTAGAGGAACTACAATAGATGCAGATAATAATCAGTTTTTTGAGTTAGGAAACTCAGCAACTGTTTATGGAAATGATCCAGAATCAACATTCTCTCTTGCTTTAATAAATGAAAGTCAAGATGCAGTAGCAAAACAGTTAGCTATTTTACCAATCATGAAGTCTAGTTTTTGGGGAGGTAATCAAGAAACCACTAAAATGGGTTATCCTATTTATGTAGCTGAATTGGAAAAAATATTTACACCAGATAAACTAGTAGATCCAAACAATGAGTCTATTGGTAAAGCCAATGGGCCAATGTTTGTTGTTGGTTCTGTAATCTTATCCGATTTATATTTGTCAGATAAGTATTTTAAGGCAGCACTTGATCCGTGGTTTAGGGCAAATGGAACAGACTCTCCTCCAATGAGAAATATTCCCGCAACTATACAAAAATGTATAGACAGCAGATTATCGTTTTTTGATACTTTAGTAGCAATTGATATAAAATACAGAGAAGATGGCGGAAAATTACCATTTATGAAAAGTGAAGGTTTAGATAGAAAAACTCCAGGTTTTTCTGAATTAAGACAAAACCTTACCTATAATAGAGATAAAAGAGCTAATTTACCAACATGGGATTTTGTTCTCAGAGGTATGGACGGAGTTGCTTTATTATCTATAAACGATGCTTTTATGCTTGTAGATCAAAAAAATGGCGAACCAGTACCAAAAAACATCTATTCAGAAGCTACAATAAACAGGATTAAAGATGAAGCAGAAAAACAATCTAAAGCAACCAAAGTAGATCTAGAATCATATAGAAAACAATTAAGGAAGAATTAAATTTATGTCAACTTTTCAACAATTCAATATTGACAATTCTCCGTATAAGTCTAATAGAGAACAATTAACATTAGATAAAATTTCTTCTTTAGTAAATAAATCACAAAATTCTATTACAACCAAACCAGTATCTTTTAATTTACCTGGTTTACATCTTACAGATGAAGAAGTAAAAAAAGAAAACGATACTTTTTTAGAGTTTCTAAGAGGAACAGAAGAGCAAAGAAAATATATACCTGGTTCAGAATTAGAAGATATAGATATTAAGGCTAAGAGTAGTTATTTAGATGATAAGGAAAAGTATATAGAAAGGCAAATGGGATCTAATCCTTCAGCAACTTCTAAGTTATTAGATAGTTGGAAAATTAATAGAGAAGATAGTCCATTACTAAGTGTTGCATTGTTTTCAGATTCTGTTGAATTCTTTCAACCTAAATCTGCAGCTAATAGTTTTTCAAGTGTATATAATATGAATTTTAGAGCTGCTTCTTTATGGGGTAAACTATTTGACAAAGAAGCAGCTGGACCACAATTTACAGAAGTATTAGGAAGAAATGCTCAAGCAAATGTAATTGCTGCTGTTAGAGCACGGGGTGGAATTAAGGGTGAATTATGGGCTACTGCAATAGCAAGAAGCACATATTTAAGGGAAATGTTAACAGACACAGCTAAAACAGATCAAAAATTAGAGAGTTGGATTAGAGGTTCTCCTTCTTTAATTAATTTAAAAGGATCAGTACCATTTAGTGCCTATGCTGGAGATACTGTATTAGATATTTTAGCAGATAGTGAAAAACCAGAATCATGGGACCCTAAAAAAGCAATAGCGGAATTAGAAATTGCAGAACCTGGTTTACATAATTTATTGTTTAATGAAATGCAACTTAAACCAAAAGACGTAGAAAACGCAGCAAATACTCCACTACAATTTAAATATTTTATTGCAGATGCTATAGATCAATACGCATATGGAGTTACAATAAATGAGTACCAAAAACAAGCAGGTGGTTTAGAGTATTTTTTTGGGGCACAAGCTTTACCGTTAGTTGTAAATTCTTTTAATAGTAATGATCAATTAGCTGAAATAGGGGTAACAGCTGCGTTAACCTTTTTTACTGGAGGCACCTATGGTGCAATAGGTGGAACTGCTTTATTAATGAAGAGAGCAGCAAAATCTTCTTCATTAATTAGAAAAGCATTAAAAACTGCTAACGCATTTGAAAAATTTGAATCTATTAGTGCAAGAGTAGCCCAAGTAAATAAATATTTATGGAAAGCCCAAAAGATACTTCCTAGCAATATAACTGAAACTATACTGCACAGTATGCCAGCTACTAGAGGTATTTTTGCGGAAGCTAAAGCTGGTACTTCATTGTTTAAAAAAACTGTACAAAAATCTACAGCACTTTTTATTGGAGAAGCAGCACAAGGTGTAGTAGAATCTGGTGTTCAACAATATGAAGCTATGTCAAATGGATTCCAAGAACACTTTAGTGCTTCAGCAGTAGTTCAAAATGCTATAGAAGAGGGTATTGGTGGTTTAGTTCTTGGTGGCCCAATTAGATTAATTGGTAAAGTAGGCGAAAGAGTAAGTACTACAAATATGGGTAAATATGTTAATAGACAAATAAACAAAGGTAAAGTAGGTTTATTAGGTTCTTTACCAGAATTAAAACCCAGTATAGCAAGGGATATAGATTTAGCTACTAGGGTTATTATGGGTATACCAGATGGCGTTTCTTTTGAAGACTTTAAAGGTGCTCTATCAACACAAGCTAGATTAAATATTCTTATGGATAAAGTAGATAGACTTGGATTAGGTGATTTACTATCTGTTTCAGACAGTCAAGCTAATGGAAAGGAAAATCCTTTTATAGCACAGGCAATTAGTATAATGTCTGGGGGAGACAAGAAACAAGAGTTTCGTGTTCGTGTTGACATGGCACAAAGATTATCTGCTTTAATGGATCGTACAACTAACGAAGAAACTGGAGTATCTACTTTATCAAGAGATGATGTAGAAGCAGTTTTTTATTTAGCTGCTATGGATTCTATAGACCCAAGTTCTAGATCTTCTTCATCGCAAAGAAATAGACTATTAGAATCATTATTAGAATCTGACCAAGCAAAAAAAGGAAAAACTATTGTAACTCAACATAGTGGTGGGGAATACACACATACATCTAATTTTTATCAGGTTACTGATCAGGATTTATATGATTTAGCTGATAAGATAGAAGAACAAACTCAAGGTTTAGTCACTAAACTGGGTGCTGATTCTGTCTCAGAAATTAATGATATCTTTGGTAGAAGTATTGGTCAAGAACAAATAGACCTAACAAATGGTGTATTAGACGAAGCAGAAGCTGCTTTAGGACCTAATAACAAAGGTGTTGGAGTTTCATTCTTAGATCTTCCTTTACTTGGAATGTTTAGATCTAAACTATCTCCAAAGAAAGTTGATACTAGTACTGGGACTCCCCCTCCTAAAGCTCCTGAGGCTGCTGGAGAAGGAGAAGATAGTGCTCTTTTAGAAGCCACAAATGAAATAATGGATAGACTTAGAAACGAAATCCGTGACGCAAGGGACAAGGCTGATGCGGCTGATGCTGCTCGCGAAGAAGCTGCTGCGGCTCCTGAGGCTGCTGCGGCTCCTGAGGCTGCTGCGGCTCCTGAGGCTGCTGCGGCTCCTGAGGCTGCTCCTGCGGCTCCAACACTAAGTGTTAAAGTTAATGATAAAACTAAGGCAAAAGCCAAGAAAATGGGAATATCTGAACTGCAACTTGAAAAAGCAGCAGAAATTGCCTCATCAATTGCTGATAATGATTGGCTTGGACTTCATTGGGTACTAGATGAGACACAAGATGAAGCTCTTAAGCGATCCCAAGCAGATATAGCTGTTAAAAATAAATTTAAACACAAAACTAATATTGAAATTAGAGATAAAATACTTAAAGGATCAAGGGGTGTTATTGACTCAAGAGTATCTACAAAATCACTTGAACAAGCAATTGCAGAAGTAGATAAAATGCCTGAAGACGAACGTTCCCAGCTTGATGTTCGATTTGTTGTACTTGGTTTATCTGGAAAAGATGTTGTTATTGGTTTAGAGGTGGAAGGATATTCTCTTGAACTAATTCAAACCGAATTAGCAAAAAGAAAAGCTGCTGCGGCTCCTGAGGCTACCACTGCGGCTCCTAAGGCTGCTGCGGCTCCTGAGGCTACCACTGCGGCTCCTAAGGCTGCTGCGGCTCCTGAGGCTACCACTGCGGCTCCTAAGGCTGCTGCGGCTCCTAAGGCTGCTGCGGCTCCTGAGGCTGCTGATAAATCTGTAGTAGAGATATCAAAAGATT
>Ga0209086_10000606_pt1 | contig 31027 bp, 43 predicted proteins | sample M_130207_XF_Meta_FD_187312 | JGI IMG/M metagenome (GOLD analysis project Ga0209086, IMG submission 187312) | Freshwater microbial communities from Lake Montjoie, Canada to study carbon cycling - M_130207_XF_MetaG (SPAdes) (version 2) | ecosystem: Environmental > Aquatic > Freshwater > Lake... | reverse complement strand
ATTAATTCAACCAAGAAAAGATGCTCTTGCTAATAAAGTTATGCAAGCAATACAAAGTGGGTCCTTTGTAAACTCTCCTGCTGCAACTCCCGCACCAGTCGCTCCAGCAACTCCTGCTCCTGTTGCAACTCCTGCTCCTGCAGCTACTCCAGTAAAACCATAAAGGTAAATAAATGAATAAAGTTGCTTTTTGTCAAAATTTAGAAGTGGTTGCAAATAAACTTGATGAGTTAGGTTTGCATGAACAAGCTGATTTATGCACACAAGACATCAAGAGAATAGCTTCGGACCAAATGCAAATTAGAGAAGCTGGTCTTTTCGGTATAAAACTTCCTAATATTGGCAAAATGCTTGGTTTGGGAAATCTTGAAAAATCTCTTAGACCATTTTATAAACCATTGTTGTTGGCGGCTGCAGTATATTATGGCGGCCCTCAACTTTTAAAAGTATTAAAACTTGATCCTAAAATATTATCTAACCCTGAAGCTTTTAATTTAAAATTGACTAAAATGTTTGGAAAGCAAGGTGCCGCTATTGCAGCTAATATTGCGAATGATGTGAAAACTAAAATGCAACAAAAGGCTGTTCAATTAGGGGCGCAAGCAGTTTCAGGTGTAGCTGGACAACAACCGGGAACAGTAGATCCTTCAAGAGTAACTCAACAACCAGGACAACCAGCACAACCAGCTTATCCTAATATGTATCTTGATTCACAACAAATAGTCAATCAATTTAATGGAAATAGATCTCTTTCACCTCAACAAATTCAAGCGTCCATCAATACTAAAAAACAAACTATTATGAATTACATGACTGCTACACTAAAAGCTACACCTCAAATAGCTCAGCAACAAGCAACTTTATTTGAAACATTAGTTAAATCACAGTTAAGACAAGTTGGTTTGAAAATATAATGGAAAATAAATTAAATTATTTAGTGGATTTAGCTAACGAACTTGACAATAATCAAGCACATAGATTAGCAGACAAAATCACCCATCAAATTAAAACAGCTTCAGAAGATTATGATCACGAATTTGATATGGTCAGAAATCAAATGGAAACTGCCGAAAGAGCTATTGATGGAATTGAAGATGTGATAGGCGAAGATGGCGAAGGTAATTTGATGGCTTGGGTACAGTCAAAGATTACAAATGCTGTTGAAATGTTAGATGGTGTTTCTGATTATCTACAAAGCCAACACAAAACTGCATCAGATAAGAATAAAGGCAAAAAACTCAATAGGCCTTTCCGTACTCCTGGTGGTCCTAAGAAATTCTCAGTTTATGTTAAAAATGATAAAGGCAATATTATCAAAGTTAATTTTGGCGATCCCGGATTAAGTATTAAAAGAGACAATCCAGCTCGTAGAAAGAATTTTAGAGCAAGGCACAATTGTGATAATCCAGGTCCAAAAACTAAAGCTCGATACTGGTCATGTAGAAACTGGGAAGCTGGAAGATCTGTTTCAGACAATCTCAAAGGTAAATAAAAAAAGAGGACTGTAAAGTCCTCTTTTTAGTTTAAATGTATAATTATTATATGAAAAAATTAGCAATTATTATTCCTACACATAATCCAAACGAACAGTGCTATGAAAATATTTTAAATTATTTGAGTTTAAAATTAGTTGATAATGTTATTTATGTTGTAAATAATAATTCTGATGAAAATGAATATGTAAATAAGCTTAAAAGTCATTCTGAAATCATAGTCAAAGATTCAGTTTATAATGGAGCTTTTGAAGCTGGAGCATTACTGCAAGCTTATAATGAAATTGATGCTGAAAATTATTTACTGATACAAGATTCTATAAAGTTAAATAAAACTGAAGAGATTAATTATTATTGCAAATATGTAGATAATTTTGTTTTAGCATTTAGCCTCCTGTATCCAATAGGTTTTCAAATTAATGATGAAATCAAAAAATATATTTTAGATTTTAATTATAAATTTAATTATGATTTTTTTGAGCTTTTTGGAATTCAATTTTGTACTTTTGCAGCCAAAAAAAGCCACATATCAAGTTTAGTTAATAGTGGCATTTTAATTGAAGAAAATCTCCCAAAAACAAAAACTCATTGTGAAGCTTGGGAAAGAATTTTTGGGTTAGGATTTTTTAATAATAATATTTTGATGAAAGGATTTGATATTCAAGCAACTGAAGAAGACGCAAAAAATTATGCTCCTTATACTAAAAGCCACACATTGAATATTTCTTTGACTAAATATAATGAAAAATATCAAAAATATTATTTAGCAAGAACTTAAATTATATAAAAGTCCCATTCATCAAAATCATTCTTTGCAAAATTATTCATCATTGCATGAAAACTATATTTTGGACATTTAGGTTTAGATAATAATTTCATATTTGCTTGGTCTAATGTTTTCCAAGCTTTATGCCCATTACATCTTTTGCAACAAGTGACTAAATTTTCCCAAGTATGAGGTCCTCCTAAATGTCTTGGATAAACATGGTCCAATGTAAGTTCATTATTTTTAACTCCGCAATATTGACAAGTGTGATTATCTCTGTTGTAAATACCTAATCTTGAAACTTTGTATTCCCTTGTATATTTTCTTTTTATTTGATAATTAAGTCTAAGGACAGTAGGTCTTATAATGTTTTCTTCACCAACAGTATTTAGATAATTGTCTTCTAAAAAATGTAATGGTTCAGCTTTTCCTTTTAACATCAAATTGACCGCTTTTCTGATTGTACAAATTGACAATGGCTCATAATCAGCGTTGAGTAATAAGACTCGATTCATAATTTAATTATACCTCTAATGTTTAATGTAAGTTTTCTTGTAGGTACTAAAATCATAATTATGTAAAATTATTTTTTGAGGTGAATTATGAACTTAGATACATATAATTTTGTAGAAACTATTGAATCCGAAACCCGACCACTACTTGTTAAATTTTGGGCAACTTGGTGTGGTCCCTGCAAAGCTTATGCTCCAACGTTTGATAAGTTTGCAGAAGATAACAAAGATGTTGCTTGTTACTCTGTTGATTGTGAAGAAAGCAAAGAATTAACAGAAGAACATCACATCATGTCTATCCCTTGCACTTTATTGTTTGTGAATGGGGAAAATGTAGCTCAAAAACAGGGCAAATTGACTGCAAAAGATTTAGAAGAACTTGTGGCTAAATATAGGTCATAAAACTTCTTATTTGTAATATATTTAATAAGAAAACTAAAAGGATTAGTCATGGAAAAAGAAGTTTTAAAAGATCTGCACATTTTATCTAATATTTTTGAAAATTTAGGCTATGCAAAAGAAGCGCAAGTTGTCAATGAAGTTTTTGTCAAGGTAGCTAAAACCAAAGCAAAAAAGAAGAAGAATGTCCCTACTAATCCTTCTTTGTGGTCAGAATGTAAAGCTTGGGCTAAGAGAACATTTGATGTGTATCCTTCAGCCTATGCAAATGGTGCCGCAGCCAAAAGATACAAATCAAAAGGCGGCGGATGGAAAAAAGCAAGCTCAGAAGTTAATTTAAGATTAGCTCAGGAAGTTACAGTGACTCCAACCACTACAGAAACAATGCCTGGTGGTGCTCCTGATCAATTAGATGTCAAAGTTGAATATAATCCAAATGCTACTTATCCACAAGTAATTAATTCAATTAAGGAATTGATTGTTTCCGGGCAAAAAGATAAAGCCCATGAAGCTTATTCATGGCATTACAATAATAATACAGCCTTGAATGCTGCTCAAAAACAAGTATTAGGTGAGCAATATACCGCTATATTGAATAGATTTAAGGGCACAACTCCAATGTCAAATAATCTTGCAATAGATTTAGATAAAACTGCAAATGGAATAGTTGCTCAATATATCAATAAGATGAATATAAATAAATCTCAAATCACAAGAGATTCACAATCATATATTGCTTTGCGTAAAAAGATTTCAAGCATCAAAGATCTTAGTTTGAGATATACAGCAATTGAAATTTTAGATAGCATTGTCAATATGAATGCTAAGTCTGGATTAGTCAAATAATGGCACTCCAAAAACAACAAGAATTAGAAAATGGTTTCACAGGAAATTATTGGAGATTGTCTTCTGTTCATGTAGATTGTGATGGAAGTTTGATGGTGTCTATTAGTATGTTTTTATACAAAGATCAAGATGCCAGAATTCAAGGTAAAACACCTATTTTAGATAGATTGATACAAATACCTTTGTCTTCTATTGATTCTACCTTTTCATATGATTTTAGGGCATGTATTTACCATAAATTAAAAGAGATGGAATACTGGCAAGAAGCAATAGATATAATTGAAGAAGATGGTTCATAAGGAAAATAAAAAATGGCTTTTGAATTAAATAGAGATTTACCTTCGGGTGTATCAGGAAATTATTGGAAGATTAGTTCAGTATTAGTGGCATGTAATACAGACTATCCAACTTGTGATGTTTACTTAGAATTATTTTTGACAAGACAAGCAAGATTAGATGGTAAGGCTGCTTTATTAACTCAAGCAGTTGGAATACCTTTAGAAATGGTTGATATGTCTTTTTCTTTTGACTTTAGAGCTTGTTTATATAATTCAATAAAAACATTTCCTTCTTGGTCTTCTGCTATTGATATATTTGATGATCCAAACTTAACTCCGGTAGTGAACGACGTTTCATTTACCACTGATTTTGAAACAGCTAAAATCTTCACATTGTCTGCTTATGACAATTTCAATAAGCCACTTACTTTCACAATCACACAACCTGCAAATGGTGTTATATCCGTAAGTAATGGTGTCTACACATATACTCCTAACGCTGGGTTTTATGGTGTAGATACAGCTTCTTATATTGCTTCTAATGTAGATTTTGACAGTGCTTCTAAAACAATCACTGCAACAGTAAATGACACACCAGCCAGACCAACTGCAAATGATGTTTCAGGAACGACTATTTCAGTTACACCAGTCGAGATTACATTGGATGGCTCTGATCCAAACAGTTTACCATTGATTTATAGTATATCTACTCTTCCAACAAATGGATCCGTAACAGAAATTGATGGTATTGCTACATACACTGCAAATGTAGATTTTGTTGGTAATGATGAATTTAAGTACAAATCATATAATGGAACATATGAAAGTACAGAAGCCACAGTGACAATATCTGTTGGAGCAAGCGAATAATGGAAAAAGAATCTAAATGGTCTCAAAAATATAAAAACTCTATTGATTGTAGCAATCCAAAAGGTTTTAGTCAAAGAGCTCATTGTCAAGGATTAAAGAAAAAGAAAAAATCTAAAGCATCAATTTTAGATTCATTAAACAGAATTGCAATTATTCTCGAAGACAATAGAAAATTTCTATCTGCATCAGAAATTAATGATGTCTTTTTAAAATTAGCTAATAAGTTCAAGCCAGAATATCAAGTTCCATTCCCTATGAATCTTGATGATGCTTTGAATAATTATGACGCTGACAATTATGAAGTTGATGTAGAAGGCGACTGGGAAGATACTGAAACAGTCAGTGATTTTAGAGAAGAAGCTTCTGATGATTTACTCCATTCACCAGCAACAGTAGATGACAACCATTTGATCTTTTACAATGAAGACGAAGATCATGTTGAAGTGATGAATATGGTTCCAAAACATCACTTAGATACTTTGCATAAAAACCCAAGTAAACAAACCAAATTTATCAAGAGAGCCGAAGATTAAAAAAGGGGAGCATTGCTCCCCTTTTTACTTATTTCTAATCAAAAGTTCAGTGGCAGGTTTCGCTTCAAAACCTTCATCTGTCTTCTTTCTTCTTCCAGCAGTATATGTCACTGGAAATTTATCAACCAAAAGACCTGTATTATCATAGAATCCGTCTTCTATATCTCGATTGCACAAAAATACATCTGATTGCTTTTTTGATCTTACATAATCTAAAAGTTTGTTTTGATCGTCATCTGAAAACGCTTGACCATAAGATGTAAATGAACCTCTGTATGGTGGATCTAAGAAAATAAAATGCTCCGGTTCATCATTTGAGTAACTTACTGCATCTGTCCAATCTCCTGAAAGCACTGATGCCGTTTGTAAGTTGTTATGCCACCATTCAACCACTTCTTTTTCATAAACTTTATCTTTTTGATTCAATAGACCTGACGGAGTTCCATATCTATTGTTTGTATTGATGTTGAGCTGAAAAATGCCATTGAAACCTGTTTTCATTAGAAAATAAAGTACAGCTGCTTCTTTTACAGTGTCCCATGCTGCATAATCATAAGCATGTTTATGTCTTAAAGAATAATAATAATCTTTTCTTCCAGCTTTATCTAATGGAAGATATTCTTTTGACATTTCGTCCATAAACTTGATAAAGTCTTCGTGATTGTCTCTGATTGTTTTATAAATACGAACAATATCACTGTTTACATCATTGATTATAAGATGTTTAGGATTATAATGTTTCACAACATGGATAAACATAGCACCGCCGCCAAAAAATGGCTCAATGTATGTTTTGACTTTTTCAGGCATAAAAGGCTTGTAATGTTTCAGCATTTTATTTTTGCCACCAGCCCAAATAAATAAAGGTTTCATAATTTTATTTTACCTTGCAAAAAGGACAATAGGTTACCAAGTCCAGAAAAATATTATAACATATGTGAGGTTATGTAATATGGCAAATTGGAAAATAATTGAAGCAGATTTGCGAGATTGGTTCAACAAGGAACGTTGGATCGATCTTAGAAGGCCAAAGAAAGATGGCGGATATGAACCTTGCGGGAGAGGCGATACTTCCAAGGGTAAAAAGCCTGTATGTACACCAGCAAATAAAGCTAAAAACATTAACAAGAAAGAAAGAACTCAACGCCTTAAAGAAAAAGCAAAGAAAGAAAAAGAACCAAACCCAGATAAGAAGCCAAATGTAACAACATATTCTCCCGGTGCTGGTGGAAAATCAAAAGCATCAGACACTAACAACATAAGATTTGTTGGAAGTATGATTCCATTGTCTGAATTAAGACCATCTCAACCAAAATTTGTTAAAATAGCAATATTAGGTGAGGAAAATGAAATTCCTTCCACTGATGTCTCTGGAATGTTTTCAGAGCAAGATGATAAAATAACATCTATGTCAGAACAAATACAAGAACAAGCTTTTGAAAAACTTGCTGAAATTCTATCTCATCAAATGGGATTAAGTGGTCCTGATGCTCCTTCAGTCAAATCTATAAAATACTACGAGAATCCAGTACAAGAAGAAATGACTGAGCAAGAGTACTTAAGGTTCATTCGTCACAAAAGAGCTGTAATGCGTAGTCTTTATGATGATGCAGTAAAAAACTCTGACAATCAAATGCACGAAATTACTCACAAGATGACTGTAAAAGGATTGAACCCTTTTAATTATTCTGATATTGCAAAAGTTGTTAGAGAAGTTTTGGAAAAATAAAAGACTTAGGAAAAATAAAATGAGCAAAAAAGGATTATATGGAAACAATATTTATTGTTAAAAATTTTAAAAGGACAAAACATTGTATCTTGACTATAAAGAGTATAAGGCATTTTTGTGATAATGAAATAAATGTTTTACATTTATTTAATGAAAGTATTGACGAATATAAAGTATCATCAGAACTTTCATTTAGTGAAGATTTGATGGATATGGACGTGATTCAACATTTTGGAAAGACAAAGTATAATAACACCACTTTCCAAATTAGTGGCTTAGGTGATTCCGGTCCAGCAAATGGATTATATTATTCAGAGGCGCTTAATTATTGTTCTGAAATTTTCAAAGGCCAAAACAAAAAAGTAATTTTTTTAGATGAAAATCATTTTTTTACTTCAGGTGAAACAATAAAATTTTTATTGAATAATGATTATGATTTTGCTTACGGAACTTGGGGCAACCCTTATCTTATAGATGACCAGGATGAAAATTTGATGCCTAATTGCTCATTATTAGGTATTAATTTTTTAAATCTTAAAAAATTATTTCCTATCCAAGAGCAATTTACATTTTGCGAACCTTTAATTAGTCAAGAAATTCTGACTAAAATTACAGACAAATCTCGTATTTTTAAAATACCAACCAGAGTACACAATAATTATTGTGGAGATGGTTTTCACACTAATGATTATGATCAAATGTATGATGCTTTGCAAAAAAGTGGAATTGTATAAAAAAATAAAAAATAAGGAAAAAATAAAATGATTAGATTTGCATCAAATATATCTGATATTGCAAAAGTTGTTAGAGAAGTTTTGGGAAGATGAAACTTGGGCAATTATGTGAAATAAAATATGATATGCCAGAAGCTGATTTTTGGCTTTATGCTCGTGGTTCTGAAAAAAACTTAGGTATTCCAATGAAAGACCCAGATACTAAAAATAAAAAAATAGGTATCAAAGTTAAAGAAGAAGCAAAAACTATTATTGATCCAGGTTATTTGTATTATTTATTTATGCATTTACATAATTCCAATTATTGGCAAAATAATGGTTTGGTCTACGGATCATTAGAGTTGAAAAACTTAAGAATTGAAGATATTAAAAATATATCTTTTTCATAAATTAAAGGAAAAAATAAAATGAACAAAAAAGGATTATATGGAAACAATATTTATAATTAAAAATTTTAAAAGAACAAAAGATTGTATTTTGACTATAAAGAGTATAAGGCATTTTTGTAATAATGAAATAAATGTTTTACATTTATTTAATGAAAGTATTGACGAATATAAAGTATCATCAGAACTTTCATTAAATGAAGAAATAATGGATATGGGCGTGATTCAACATTTTGGGAAGACAAAGTACAATAACATCACCCTGCAAATTAGTGTTCCAGGTAATCCCGGTCCAGCAAATGGATTGTATTATTCAGAGGCGCTTAATTATTGTTTTGCAATGTTCAAACAACAAAACAAAAAAGTAATTTTATTAGATGAAAATCATTTTTTCACTTCAGGTGAAACAATAAAATTTTTATTGAACAATGATTATGACTTTGCTTATGGAACTTGGGGCAACCCTTTTCATTATGACAGAGATGAAAATATCATGCCTAATTGCTCATTATTGGGTATTAATTTCTTCAATTTGAAACATCTATTTCCTATCCAAGAGAGATTTATGTTTTGCGAACCTTTAATCAATCAAGAGATTCTAACTAAAATTACAGATAAATCTCGTATTTTTAAAATACCAACCAGAGTGCATAATAATTATTGTGGAGATGGTTTTTACACTAATGATTATGACCAAATGTATGATGCTTTGCAAAAAAGTGGCATTGTATAAAAAATATTATTATAAGGAAAAAATAAAATGATTAGATTTGCATCACAAGTTATTCCAGTAGGCAAGTTGTTTCCTACTGTTGAAAAAAGACAAAAGTTTGTTAAAGTAGCAATGGGTATTGGACTCTCAATGCTTGCTGGTGGTTTAGGCAAAGCAGTTGAAATGTTAGGATCTAAGCTTCACGAAAAATGGGCAGAAGGATATAGATCTGGTGAAATGGCTAAGGGTAATGAAAATCCTACCAGAATGAAAGATGATGGTATGGGTGGACAAGTTGATATCCTCAACACATCTTATGCAGAATTGCCTCCAAAGTGGCAAGCTGAAAACAAAGCACAAGCAGAAGCAGCTATTGGTTTAGTTTCAAAAGATATGTCTGGCGCTATGGATAACCTTGAAAATTTAGCAGCACAAGTACATGAGCAATGGCTTGGCAGAAACTCATGGGCAAAAGATGGACCATTAGGAGTTTCTTATGCTGAATTGCCAGAAGAAGAAAAACAAAAGGACAGAGATGTCATTATTGCTGCTCATGAAATCTTAAGTCAGATGATGGGCGGAGAAGAAGATATGCCAGAAGAAATGCCAGAAGATGATATGGATAATCAATATTAATATTTTGAAATAAATATATTTTTATTTAGAAGTAAATCCCAAACCAGTGCAAGTCGTCCTTTCAAAGATAACTTCACTGGTTTTTCTATGTAATCTTCTAAAATGTTTTCTAAAAGTTCTTCAGCACCTGAAATTGCATTGGGGTTGTAGTCATTAGTGGCAGAGTCAATAACAAACTCGTAATACTTAATGGCTTTTTTGTCAGATGCCATATATACATCTGCAAATTGATCCATGGTAAAAGTGTAAATATTATTGAAAACATCAAAAACTACCCACACATCTGGATCTATTTCTAAAAAAGCTTCAGTATTAGGAATTTTAATTAATTCTGATTCAAAACAATATCTTGCTTCAATATTCAGAGGTAGTTTTGATGTTGAATAATTGTGAAAACTGAAATAATGTTGGCTATAAGAGTTCATAGGTATATTAATTGTACATAAATCAAATGGAGTTTTGGAATTTTTCTTTTATTTTGATCAAGGCTTTATTAGCTGTCATATTAGCAAATTGTCTTGATACACCATAAATACTTGCTACTTCTTTGAATGTGTATCCTTCTAAATAAATTAAATTAAGTATTGTTTTTTCTTTATCTGTCAATATGGACAAATATTCTTCAGTTAATATTTTATTTATTACTAAAGAATCTGTAATTGAGGAAGTTTTACATCTTTCATTGATATAGTTTTCTTGAAATATTTCAGAATCAACAATTTCAGGAATTTTACTTAAGTCTGAAAATGCAGCGTTAGGTATTTTTATCAAACCTGTATCGTATCTTGTGTAATGGCTTAGATAAAAATTTATATAGTTATAAATGTGAGTAATAAGCTTGACATTTTTTGAAGGATCAAAAGTTCTGAAAGCTTTTATTGCTCCAAGTTTAGCTTCTTGCACTAAATCTTCCAGTGCATATTTACCATGATATCTTTTGCAAACATAATGAGAATGTTTCATTATTAGTTTGTTGTATTGTAAGAGCATTTTTTCTTCGGCTATATCTTGTTTAGTTCTCAATTTTTGCTACCCTTGCATATGACTTCCAAACTTCTAAATCAAAATCAGCCACATTTTTATTATTTAATTCGCACCAACTTAAAAACATATCTTCCCAAAATCTATAGGTTATTGGAATGACAGGTGTAGATTTAGGCGCTCTATCGTCAATATTTTCTTTGATAAACTTTAAAATATGTGTATCTAATATTGCAATCTTATCTTTATAAAATGTGTCAGAATGTAAAAGAAAAAATCTACTTGATTTCATGCCAACACCAGGGATTTTTTCTAATATCTGTGGTGTCATTTTTGATAAATTATAATCTATTTGAGTGATAAATTTAAACCCAGAATATATTTTTTTATATTGACCAAGTTTTGCTTTTTTGATTTCTTCAAACAATATTCCATGTTGTTCAGCGCTTTTTAAACTTTGGAATGGATTGATGTTCTCTGGCATCATCAATCTTGTGTTTACAGAAACTAAAAAATCATTAAGTTTTTGAGCCTGAATGTATGCAGTTTTACCAGCAACTACTATACAAAACAATAAAAATTCTTCAAGCTCATTTTGATTGCGATTATATTTAGTGATGTTATACGGATCTATCATCGTCAGAATCCTCTTCTGACATTGTATCATTTATTTCGAAAAAATCAAATATACTAAAACTTTCTTCCCATTTTACGATTGACTTTTGCGTTGATTGCCATTCGTTCTCATAATCTGGTTCAGGTTGAGGTCTTTTTATTTCGTCTGCTAAATGTTTGATATCGTCCCAAGCAAGATTATTGATCCACTCAATAAATTCTTCATCATTTTTAAGCAAATCATCATCAAAATTTATAGAAAAATCAGAATCAGGTAATGTTCTCATTGCTATTAAATCTAATATTTTTATAATCCATTTACTACCATCTGAAAAACTAAATTCAACATCTCTTGAAAGTGGTTCATTTCTTTTTTCGTGATAAATTTTAAAATCTTCAATCCATGGTCCAAAAAGATCTATAAAATTTTCATCATTTTTTGCTTTTTCAAATAAAAAACTTTTTATTTCTGATTTAGTAATTCCAAAAATAATGTCGTAGTTATCTGCTTCATCTACAGTTGCATTTCTTGAAAGATATTGATGTGCCATGGATGTAAGCAAAGTTTCAGTTTCTAATTCAAAAATAGAACTACCTATTTTGACTTCAAAATAATCAGGCAAAACTCTACTAAGACTTGTTTGTGTCGTCATCTTTTAATGCTTCTTCAATCTTATAAGGATCAACAAAATACATTTGTTGATATACTTCTAAATCGTCCCGCTGCAACATCTTAACTCTACCTAATCTTTGGCCAATATCTTTCATGAATCTTTGAGGTTTTCTTCTGTTAAATTTAATTTTAGGTTTCCAATCAAGTTTCCCATCACAGAAAAAACCAGTCCAAACAGTAATGTCATTAGAATCGCTAATTAGTTGCCAACCGGCTAAAAGCTCTTCTACTGCAATTGCTTGAGATTCAGTCAAATTATCAATTGTAATATTTACTTTCATGATGATTTTATACAAATATTTAATTGTCTTCAAACAATCTTCCGGGATCTCCAAAAGAAATTCTGTCTGGTAAATTGTATTTTTGCTGGTAAATATAATCTGAATTCCAATTCAAATCAAATAATTGCAAGTTCATATCTTCAACTTTTATAGTTCTTGTAAATCTCACGCCTACTAATAAAGGAATAGCTCTAAGTTCAAGTTCAGGCATAGTATTCCATAAACCTAAAGCTATTTTTGTCCAAAACTTAAAATCACAAGAAGCAATTGTGATTGGTGAAGAAACTTTAAATGTTTTTCTTCTTTTAGTTTCAGTGTTGCGCCAAGACATATAAATAGTAACTCTTTTTGCCCCTACCCTGTGTTTTTGCAATCTATCTATAGCTTTGTAAAGTAATGATTCAAATACTTCAAAAGCTCCTGAATCATCTCTTTTATGAGGTGGCAAAACATGTGTATGGCCAAAAGATTTAGGGATGTCATTATTTGACAAACCATAGTCACATTGCAAAGAGCCACGAATCATATGCCACCATCGAGCGCCTATGACACTGCCCCAAGCTTTTTTTAATTTCAACTCATCAATACTATATAAATCTTCCACACTTTTTATATGTGATTTGTTTAATCTGGCTTCCATTCTTTCAGCTATGCCAGGAAGATCTGTAAGTTCAAGTTCTTTTATTTTATTTTCAGCATCTTTGCCAAAATAAGTAAAACCATTAGGCTTATTCATATCAGCTGCAACTTTTGCTAAAAATGTATTTTTAGCAACTCCAATAGAACAAGTTATGGTTTCACCGATCGCGTCCATTAAATCAAGTTTCAATAAACCAGCTATTATTTCACAATCAAAATCATCTTCTTCATTTATGTAACAAGACATTTCATCTATCGAAAGAACTTGTATCTTGCTAAAATGTTTACTTAGAACTTCTAAAACTTGATTATGTATTTCAACATATCTTTTAGGCCTTGCTTCACAAACAATAAGTCCAGGAATTTTTTCTTTTGCTGCACTTACTCGTGTTCCTGTTTTTACACCTAATCTTTTTGCTTGATAGGAAGCAGCAATGGCACAAGTGTAATCTGAGATACAAGGCACTACAATGACTGGCTTATTTTTATATTCTTCGTTGTCTTGTTGTTCCACAGAAGCATAAAAAGAATCAAAATCAATAAACAATCTTCTATACAAAGCCATAAAACATTATATTAGACTTCTGATTCATCTGCCATAAAAACAATTGCCATTTTATTTTCTATCATTTCTTTATTTAGATTGACCCAGTTATCATTAACTTTGTAATTAATTCTTCCAAGCCATCTACCAAATTTTTCTTTTTTATCCAAAATAGTTTCAATGACAATTTCTTTGTCAAGAATTCTTTCTGAAACATAAACCTGAGATGCTTTTCCAGCTTCTTCATTATCACCATGTAATTCTGGTGCGTTTATTCCAAAAAATCTAAACTTTTGGTTGTTTAATGTGATTCCAAAACCTAAATCTATATCACATGTAATTGTGTCTCCATCATGAACAGATTTGACCTTGGCACTGTAGTGGTATTTTAAATTTTCCATAATAATCTCCTAAATAAAAAGCCCTTCTTTTGCAAGAAGGGCCAGGTAATATTTACATGACGGGTGGTGTGGGTGGCTGGGGAACTTGATCACAGGCAATCTTCAATGTTGCTACAACTGCATATAAAAATACTGCAAAAACAACATATTTGACCACTGGACCAAACTTGCTCTTCGTGTCCTTCGGGTCGTATGTTCCCATTTTTTCCTCCTTTCATGTAGATATTCACCTATTGCAGATTACTTAAAACATTCCTTCACTTACGAGAACTTTCTCGTTCGCTACAGGCTTATCAACTATCAATGTTTCTGTTGTCAAAACTAAACCTGCAATAGAAGCTGCGTTTTGAATTGCTGACCTTGTAACCTTAGCTGGATCAATAATGCCACTCTCAATCATATTTACATATTTTCCAGTGCGAGCATCTAACCCCATACCGTCCATATTTTTGATGACAGTATCAACCACGACATCTGCGCTTATACCAGCATTAAAAGCAATTTGTCTAATTGGTTCTTGCAAAGCTCTCTTTACAATATCAAATCCTACTTTTTCATCTTCATCGGATAAATTGTTTTCTAATGCTTGTGAAATATAAAGTAAGGTTGTGCCACCGCCTGGAACAATACCTTCCTCTACAGCAGCTCTTGTAGCAGCTAAAGCATCTTCATATCGATATTTTTTTTCCATCAATTCTGCTTCAGTGCTTGCTCCAACTTTGATAACAGCTACTCCGCCTGAAAGTTTTGCAATTCTTTCGTTTAGGACTTTAGCTTCATAATCACTTTCAACTTGAGATAATGTAGCTTTGACTTGAAGAATACGATCTTCAATTGCTTCGTCCTTTCCATGGCCCTCAATGATAGTTGTTGATTCTTTGGTTACAATGATAGATTTACAGCTTCCAAGATGGTCAATATTGGTATTTGCAAGATCAATGCCCATTTCTGCAGAAACTACAGTTCCTCCGGTTAGAGCTGCAATATCGTATAGATAATCTTTCTTTTGATTACTGAAGCCTGGAGTCTTAACAGCAACCCAAGGAAGCTTGTGCTGAAATGTATTTTTTACTAAAAATTGTAATGCATCGCCGTCAACATTATCTGCAATGATAAGCAATGGTTTCTTGAGTTGATCATTTACTTTCGAAACAAGTGGCAAAATCAAAGTATAATCAGAGATTTTTCCATCATACAAAAGAATTCTAACATCACTATGTCTGCATTCCATTTTTTCATTATTGTTTACAAAGAATGGAGATATGTATCCTTTATCAAATCTCATGCCTTCTACAAGTGATAAAGTAGTTTCTCTGCCTCTACTTTCCTCAATTGTGATGACACCATCTTTACCAACTTGTTCCATTGCATCTCCGACAATATTGCCAACTTCAACTTCATTGCCAGAAATAGTTGCAACAAAAGTAATTTGTTCTTTTTCAGAGATTGGTTTTGCGATTTCAAGAATAAGATTTATTGCTTGATCTACTGCTTTGTCAATGCCTTTTTTTACTGAGATAGGATTTCCACCAGCAGCAACATACCTCAAGCCACCTTTGACAATTGCTTGAGCTAAAACAGTAGCAGTTGTTGTTCCATCTCCAGCAACATCATTAGTTTTACTTGAAACTTGTTTGCAGAGTTGAGCACCTAAATCTTCATAGGGGCACTCTAATTCAACAGCTCTGGCAACAGTAACTCCATCTTTAGTTACGATTGGACCCGAAGCAGATTGAATAACAACATTTCTACCTTTTGGTCCAAGAGTCACCTTTACTGCATCTGCGACAGCATCAACACCTCTCTCTAAGGCTTTTCGTGCTTCTTCATTAAAGACTAATTGTTTAACTGGCATTTATCTTCCTTCATAATTTCTCCCCAAGCAGGATAGCAATTGTTTTTGCAACTTATATATTTATTACCTGAGCCACATGGGCAAATATCATCTTCCAAATAAAATATTTTTACACGGGGGATATTGTCGTAACAATCAACTAATTCAAAAATATTTGGTTTATGTCTTGCCTTGTTGTGATTTTCATTAATGGTACGTAGCACGTTAGATATAAGAACCAATGAATTTTTGATGTCATATTGATTATACACATATTGCTTTAGGTTTTGACCCATTTCTTTGCGCAAATTTGGGTTGTCAATAAGAAAATTAATTCTTTCAATCCATTCGTTTTGATCATTGCAAGTGAAACCACCTAATCCCTCAGATTCAATCTGAAATCTTTGAAAATTTGCCACTTTTGATGCAACGTAAGGGATACCCAAAGCTCCATATTCTAATAATTTTAGGTTAGATTTGCAGTAATTAAATATATTATTTTGTAATGGAGCCAAGCCAATATCAAAACAAGAAACATACCTTAAATATTCATTGATGTTTTGATAAGGAATGTATAGAAATTTATCATTTGCGATTTTCCATTTTTTTATCAAAGTTGTTAAAATTAAATCTGAACCAGCCATGATTGCAAATAAAACATTTGAGTTATTTTTTAGAATTTCCATAATTGGAAACTCAAGTAAATATAGGTCATCTATATGAGAATCAGACCCAAAAAAACCAATAATAATAGTTTGGTCATTGTAAGGAATATTTTGTTCATCAGCTAAGATTTTCCAATTTACAGGATTTATATCTTTATATCTTTTATCAACATCAAGGAAATTTGGCATCACAATCGAGTTAGGATTCAATGTCTCGTAATAACTTTGCAATTCTCTCGTTGAATACATAACACAATCACATCTTGAAATAATATTTTCTAAAGTATATAATTTTACACGCCCTAATTCTGTATTAGGGTTATAAATGTCATAAGAATAATTAGTTTCAGTTATTGCGTGAATATTGTCATCAAGATCATAAATTAATATTGCATTAATTTTTTTTGCATATTCATAAACTGTTTCAAAATACTCTATTGATATAATTTTATTTAATATAAAAAACTTTGAATTTTCTAAATACTTTATTTCTTCTTTTTCAAACGGCCAGGTTATCATAACAGATCCACCAGCGTTTCCAAAAGCAGTGTAAGGAATTGAAGCTCTGTAATAATCAAAAGAGCTCACAAATACTGTTACAACCATATCGTTGTCAGGATCCTCAGATATATGGCAATAATACATATCGGGATCCTTGACTTCTGATTTACGCAATAATTTTTCAAGTACTTTTAAGCTTTTGTATTCAAAGTCTGTCATGTTTTAGATGTCCAAAGATTCATTCGCAAACCATCCACTTTGTTTTAAAGTGTTGCAGAGCTTAATATATTTGACTGCATTTTCCGTGTACCATCTGCCTTTTTTGGTTATTTTTGCAAATGGTCCAACCATTTTCTTCTGGCCATCTTTGGTTAGATATTCCAATTCAATTTCTGAAAATAAAAATGGTTCAACGGTATGTAAAAGTGTACTTTCTTGTTCGTAAATCATTGTTGCCAATGACCTACTGCCGAGAGGAGAAGAGTCTCTCAATAGTGTAACTAAGTATTTTCTGGCAACATTATCCAAACCAACTATAGGATCAATTTGCAAGTATTTAAGCGTTTTATAAAGCAAATCTTCTGAGAGCATGTTTGACTTGATTTTGCCAGGATAGTTTGCTTCCACAACAACCATGTAAGCCTTAAGAATGTTGTAGCAATTCCTCGCAGTACGACGAGAAAGTTTTGCTATCCGATTTGCAATTTCATGAGGAACTGTAATATTGTAAATTCTTTCCCCAGCAGAAATAACCATCTCAGTTAACTCATCTACAGAATAGGGGTTCAAATTACACTTGTATTGGAATCTTGATAGCAATGGAGCGTTTAGCTCTCCCGAATGAGTTGTCGCACCAATAAGGGTAAATCTTGGCAGTCTTCTTATAAAGGGCTGCTGAAGATTCTTATCTGCAATAGTACAAGTAAAATCTTCCATCACACCATACAAATGTTCTTGAATTTTTGGATTCAAAGCGTGTATTTCATCAATAAACAGAACGTCGTTTTCTTCAACTTTTTTAAGTAAAGAGTAGAAATCATCCCAAGTCTTAATTCTTGTAGCCATTACTTGATGAAAACCGACACCCATCTCAGCAGCCATAACATTGGCAAGAGTGGTTTTACCCACGCCAGAAAATCCCAAAAACAATATATGGCCAATTGCTGTGCGGTTCTTTTTGAATGTAGAAATATTGATCTTGAGATATTCTTTAATTTCTTCTTGGCCAGTCACTTCAGCAAATGTTTTGGGGCGAAAATCTTGATTGTTGTCTTGTGTACTCATAAAAATCTCCTGTAAGGGATTATATCACGCTATGGTAAGCAGATCTCAAATGTATAAGAAAAGCATGAGCCCATTATGTGTTTTTCTTTGTAATAATCAGCTGGAATACAATCAGATACTTAATAATACTGAAAGCGCCAAGTACCACAGATTCTTTATTTTATCATCAAACAAGATCGTACGTAACAACCTTGAACACAAAAACACTGATAATTTTATGGTTTATTCTTTTGATTTGTCAAGGATGGATATAATCTCAAGGCTTACAACTTGTTATTCAAATCCAATGTATTCTCATGTATTAATTTTTTTAAGATCAACTATTGATTTTGAAAATGAAAAAAATAATTTTATTGATCAAGAGTATTTTCAAAATAAAAATTGCATTGGTTTTACAAGGCAACATGTAGCATTGAATGGATTTACATTTGATCCAGCAGAAACTGAAATGCCTTTAGATCCATTAATATATGCTCAAGAACTGAGTAAAGCTTTATCCGAGCAGCCTGTAGAACATAAAATTTTCATAGAGGCTTTGAAAGAATTATTGCCACATTGTCAGTTCAAAAATTATAAAGATATATCGCAAATCAGTAATGACATAAGGTCAGTGTTTGATTCAAAATATAAAAAATCTTCAACGACATATAATGTACTATATGAACCTAAAATTGAAAAGTTTACAAACGCCATTGTTTTTTCTTTTTCAATTTTAGACTCATATAAATTTACCATCAAAAGAGACGATGGACTATGCTGCTATATATTCTGATTATTCAGGCTCTGCACTGCCTTCAAAAATTAAACCTTTAGTGACTGGGTATTTTTTATACCAAAGATTTAATAAGTTTTTGCAATGTTCAGCATATTTAAAATGAGCTCCTACACCAGTTCTAAGCTCCATTTCATAAAGAAATTTGTCTGCAGTTGTAGTGTGTTCAAAATAATATTGATGACCTAAACTTGTGAAATAGACGTATTCCCCAATTTTATTCTTAAGTAAATTTCTTGTAAATTCTGTGGTGTTTTTGAAACTATTTGCACATGAGACAATAGCTTGTGAAAGTTCTTCTTTTTCTTCTGGCAATTGGTCTAATGAACCATAAAACCCTAATGGCATAAGGGGGCAATATTTTGTTCCAGTTCTATGACGATTAAGGTCTCTGATTTCTCCAAAAGAAATTCCAAGCCAGCAAAATTTAACTGAAGTACGAGCTATGATATTTCCAAAAGGAGAATAACGGTTTGTTCTTGATTTGCAAGCCATAGATATCAACTCATCATCATACCAAAGATCTTCTACTTCTAAATAATTTTCAGTTAAAACCTCGCCATGTTCACTCTTTTTAAATTTATTCCAAATGCTGTCCAGTAAACTTTCTGCCAATAACATAAATTCATTGTTAATGTAATTTTTCTGACCATCATTTGCTACTGTATGTTTAAGTAATCTTGGAGCACCTAAAGACAATTGATCTGCAATATTTTTTCCTAAATCTTTAAGTTCTTTCAAATAATGTGATTGTAAGTGCGAAGAGATATAGGCCCAAGCTCTTGCACTTTGCAGCATCATTACCCCAGTAGAAGCAGATAATGGTAAATAAACTCTTGCACGATCAAAGGCAAAATTTCTTCTCATTCTTAATACTGCTTTTTTATCTTTTTCAGATTCAGAATTAATTAAATGCTCTGGTATTTTTGTAAGTTCAGGATTTTTTTCGGAAAGAGCTGTCCATGCTTCTAATGCAATAGTGTAATTAGAAAAAGCATTCATATTATAATTGTTGAAATCTTCTTTAAGATGTTCAGGTATACCTAAATCTTCTGCTGACAATAAGCTTTCTTTGTCAATTTTGATATATCTGGTTGAACACTCTTGTCCTCCAGCTGTTGGAGATAATGTCCAAAGATAATATGCTGCAAATTGTGAAATTCCATCTATGAAAAGAGCAATAGGAGTCATGTCTGCAATAGATGCATGCCCATAATCAATCATCTTGAAAATACCGTCAACAGATTTATCAAGATTATTAGGATCAATTTTAGAAGCTATTGCATCAAGGCCTTCATTGTTTCTGGAATATCTTGCACCAACTGAAGCTAAAAGTTCAGGAGTAAATGAATAAGCCCCAGCTTCTTGAGCTTGCGATGTTGGGCAGATTGAGACATATTGTACTTTCATATTATTTCTTTCATTATAAGGACCAACCACAGAGCGCTTTATCCCTTAAATCTAAAAACGTTGAGGTTGGTCCCAAACGATATTTTACAAGTTTTTGAGTTCAATAACAAGATGTAAGGAAAAAAGATTCCAAACAAGAATATATTAAAATACATGCAATCTTTTGAGGTGTTAAATGAGTGTAGTTCATAATTCGTATAATCAATATCTGAATACCACTGTAGGGACAACTGGTGTAGGTGGAACTGTGGTTTATTTTACATTACCATGGCATCCTGCAAGTATTGTAGATAGAATTCGTGTTTGGAATACATCAGGTAATACTGTAGGTGTGAGTAATATTGTAATTCTCAATAATGCAGCACACTTCAGATCTGGTGATATAACATCCAGGGATCAAATTTTATATTCTGATACAACATCCACCGCAATTTTAGACGGAGTATATAACAATTCATTCAATTTGAATCCTGGTGTGTATGTTGAAGATTTATATTCACGTCCTTATTTAAGTGTTAAAGCTATTTTGGCAAGTGCTGTTACTTCTGGCACATATTATTGCAATGCATATGGCAAAAAATCTATGCCTTCCAATTACCAAAATGCGGATTCTACTCAAATTCAAACATCAGACAATTTTAGAGTTCTTATGGCTCGTCTTCAAACGGGTGGTACAGGCGGAACTATATGGGATGTCACAGGTGTAGCATCTAAAAGAGGCGGAGAAAATGCCAACGAATTTGGATTTAGAGCTAAAGAAGACTACATATACGTAGGTAATAAATCAAGAGTAGATCACTGGGATTTTGTCATAAAAACACAATCATTTGGCGGTACTGCTATGTCTGCTGAAATTTGGTCAGGATCTGCGTGGAAAGGTGTAACAGTCTATGACAATACATCTAATGGTATAGGCAGCACAGGCAGCTTACGATATTCAGGAATTATTGAAGCAGCTGGATTAGGATCTTCTGTATGGGCACCAACTGTACTTGACCCAGCCGTGAATGCTCTTCTTCCAAATGACCCACTTACTGTGCAATATAATGCAATAAAGAACGGAACAGCTTTACCGCAATATCTTCCACCGAACCCAGATAGATTCTGGATCAGATTTAGACTATCTAATGTTGATACTGCAGCAAATACAGGTGGAACTTCCGAACTATATAATTTATTCCCGATAAGCGAAATATACTAAAAAAAAGCCCTCGAAAGAGGGCTTTTTTTATATCTTCTCGACCTTTCCATATTCAATTTCAACTGGAGTGTCTCTTCCGAATAAAGAAATCATTACTTTCATAATTTCTTTCTCGTCATTGATTTCTTCAATCTTTCCAGTCAAATCAGAGAATGGTCCATCAGAGATTCTTACAATCATGTCTTTGGCCCATTTCTTTTTTGGCTTAAATCCCTTATTTGGGTCTAAAGCTTCCAAAATTCCTCGAATTTCTTCGTCCTTGATAGTAACTGGTTTGCCTCCTGAAGAAACAAAATTAGTAACACCAGGAGTTCTTTTGATAAAATTAAAACTTTCATCATTAAGAATCATATTGATCATTATGTAGCCAGGAAATACTTTGACTTTCTTTTCAATTAATTTTCCTTCTTTTTTTGAGATTTCTACATCAACAGGAATAATAATTTCATTGATATTCTTAACCATGTTATATTTCTGTTTGGTGTTTTCAATCAACATCTTCACTTTTTGTTCTGATTGTGAAAGGGTATGTAAGGCGTACCACTTAAACTTTTCCATTACTTAATTACCTTTTTACGTGATCTCTTTGGCTTGACATCATTCTCTACCCAAACCCAGCATTGAACAAAAGCTCCTGATGATGTGGATGACACTAAAGCATCATCATCAATAGTCAGTTCTTCATTGTTCCAAGCTTTTGAATCCAACTTAGATAATTTGGTTTGTGCAGCCAATCTGTAATTTGAATTGTCAGCATAAGCTTTATTTAATTGGTAGTCCAATTGTGTAATAGTTTCTCGCACAACTGGATCTTTGCTGGATCTTGCTTGTTGGATGAGAGACAAAATTTGGTTTTCGCTTAAAAAATAATAACTGTTCATTCTTACCTACTTAATTTTTGACCACTTGAAACTGTGCAAGGAATCAAAACCAATACCTTGATAGTATTGATTTTTACCACGTCTTTCGTAAATACGCCATATAACTACACCATCTTCAGATAACACTTCACGTTCCAAATCTTTCAATTTTAACAATTGATCAAGAGATGGTCTGATACAGCATTCAACATACATGCATTTATTTTTAGCATACATAAGTTTCATCACACCGGAGAAGTACATTATATCCAACGCAGCATTATTTGAGTAGGATAAATTTGCAAGTTCACGAGTAATTTTTCTGGCAGAGTTTTCAAAATCAGCAATTTGATTTGAAATTTTACCATTACGATACACCCAATTGGAAAAACATTGATGGTCTGTATTTGGTGCTTCTAAAATCTTTAAATATTCTTCCGGGCAGATGTTTTCTAAAAATTTATCTAACAAGTCTTGATTTTTGAAAATAGAAGAAGATGGGAGCTTTTCTGGTAAATAATTTGCATGAGCTTCCAATTTTCTATTTAATAAATCGCATAAATCATAATTCATAATTTATTTATACTCAATAAACAATACGCACAGGATAAAATCAGAAAAAAAATAATAATTAAATGTAAGTTCGGGCAAAGGAGGAATGCTTGAATGATCATTAGCTATATTGCTGCCATATTTTCATTGACTGGAATTTGGTTTAACATTAGAAAAAATATCATCTGTTGGTTTTTATTTATGGGTAGCGATAGTCTTTGGTTGACTTATTCAATAATCACCAAACAGTGGGCTTTGACAATCACCCATATTATATTTATGATTGTGAATGTGTATGGTTTTATAACATGGAGTTATCAAAATCATGGAGAAAAAAAATGAACCTCGTAGAATTAGATGAGCTATGTTTTGCTTTAGAAGATAAAGGATTGTATCGTGAAGCACAAGTCTTACATGAAAAGTTTGTCAAAGAATCTCAATCTTTGATGGAGCAAACATCAACTCCTCAATCTTTTTCAAACATGTTGAAAGAATTTGCTCCTACATTTGTAAGATTACTTGCTGTTGCTCCTACAAGAGTCAAAGGTCAATCCATACCGACATTTGCTGCAGATGAAAGTTCTGATACTATTTCTTTAGTCCAAGATTTACTGATGAAATCCCCTTATTTAAAAGATAAAACTGGATTGAAAGTAAATGGAATTGCAGGACCAAACACATTGAGAATTATGGGAGACCTTAAGAGAATACTCAATAAAATATTGTTTGATGGTTTTGCAATTAAATTCAATATCAAAGATAAAACCGGTAAAATTCTTATAATTGAAAACTTCAAATCATTTTAATTTATTTTCTATTTCTGATACCTTGATCAATTTTTGAGCAGATTCAGTCATTTCCAAAATAGCCTCTTTTATTATTTTAAGATTGGCTATTTTTTCTTTTTCTTGATTGATCATAGCTTCTGCAGAAAAATCGTCATAAAGTTCTGATGCAAGTGTCAACAATAATGCAAAATCTACCATTATGTCATTAAGCATAGATAGTAATTCTTTGAATTTTTTTCTTTGTATGTCATCCATTTGTGGTATTGTACAAATCAAATTATGAAAGAAATTAATGTTGTTGTCGGTCCACGTTTAGGTGATTTATTGCATTCTTTAGTTTTACCTAAATATGCTTATGAAAAAATGAATTTAATTTCAAATATTTATATTGCAGAAATTAATGATGTATTTTCTACAAGCTTACAGCAGACATATGAAGAACTAAAACCAATAGTTGAAAACCAAAAGTTTTGTAATTCTTTTCAAATATTAGACCAAGAAAAATTTCCCAATTGGCAAAAAACTTTTATCAATACACAAAACTTTCGTAAAAGTCCTTGGTTGTACAAAAGTACATGGTCTCAGCTGATCCTAAATAGTTGTTTGCAGTCTCAGCCACAAGTGCCTAATGATTATACTGTTTTAGAATTACCTAAAATTGATAAATATAAAAATGCTTTAATGATCAATAGAAGAGATGGTAGTCATGATAGATCACAATTTACTACTCAAGTTTACAAAGATATAATTTCCCAATTTGATGAAAAATATTTTGTTTGCTTTAATCAAAAACAATATGATGACTTCTTTTTAAAAAATTTGGTAGAGCCACTTTTTATTCCTGAACTTTACGATTACATGATAGCTATAAATAGTTGCAAATTGTTTTTGGGTAATCAATCAGGGCCTTTTTCCATGGCTTCCGTATTAAATGTAAATAGGGTAGGTGAACTCTTTCATAAAACTTTATTTAGGGATGACTTACATTATTTAAATGATGGTAATCTTCATAAAAATGTTGAATTGTTTAATATGGAACAAATTTTGACAAATAAAAATATTTACTTAAAACCAAGGGAATATTATTCTTAAATTAATGTATAATATATTTTGAGTGTTAAGCTCAGGTGATCTTATAGACACCTAATATAAAGCGTACCTTATGGGCGCAACTGGAGAAAAAATATGTCGGATATATTTTACTGGAAAAGTATTCCAGGCCTTTCTGCATCATCTGCACTTCCCACCCGTCAATCAATTTTTGACCACCACGAACAACTTGTCAACAAATTCTTTGATGAATTTTGGGGCAATCGTAAAAATTTTATCCATTCCAACACATCTTATCCCAAGATGGATATCTACGAAGATGACATTTACTTTTGTATTGCCTGTTCTGTGCCAGGCGTTGAAGAAGAAGATCTTGATTTAGAAACTGTAAGCGAAACAAGACTTTTTACTATTAGGGGTAAATCTTGTTTAGTAAGACCAAACAAACATTTTGATCATCTTAAAGAATTAAAACTTTCAGCTTTCACTCGTACAATCCAATTGCCAGATTATATTATTCTTGACCCTGAAATTGTTCATTTAAGAAATGGTATACTTCATCTGGCATTCAAAAAGATTGTCCCTAAAGAAGAAAAACAAGAAGAAACAGTTAAGAAAATTTCTATAAAGAAATTGTAGACTAAGGGAGGAGAAATCCTCCCTTTTTTATTGTTTACGGTATAATTGGCTTATGAAAAACTTCACTTGGCCTCTTATGCAAAACGCCATAACGTTTTCCGACAAGCTCAAACTTGCTAAATTTGTTTTAACTTCTGATAAATTTACTAATGGCCCAAAAGTTAGAGAATTTGAAAAAGCCTGGTCTGATTGGGTCGGTGCTAAATATTCTTTATATGTTTCATCTGGAAGTACAGCAAATTCATTATTAATAGCTTCATTAAAAGAATTTTATGGGCTAAAAGATGGAGATAAAGTTTTAGTTCCAGCCTGTACATGGATTACTTCAGTTGCTCCAATTTTCCAAAATAATCTTACTCCAATTTTTTGTGATGTATCTCTTGAAGATTATTGTTTGAATTTGAATGATTTAGAAGATATTAAGAAAAATCACCCTGATATCAAAATGGTATTTACTACTCATTTATTGGGTTTTCATTCAAATGTCAATAAGATAAAAGAAGTTTTTCCAGATGCAATAGTAGCAGAAGATTGTTGTGAAAGCCATGGAGTAAAAGATGAAAATGGAAACTATTGCGGGTCAGACACAATAGGCGCTACTTTTAGTTTTTATTACGGACATCATCTTGCAACAGTAGAAGGCGGAATTATTTCTACTAATAACAAAGATTTATATACTTTGATGAGAATAAAAAGATCTCATGGTTTAGCAAGAGAAGCTGATCCCGAAACTTATGAAAAGTACAAAAAGCAATATCCTGATATTATTCCTACTTTTTTATTTGTAACTGATGGATACAATTTTAGAAATACTGAACTTGGCGCAGTATTAGGCTTAGAACAAATCAAAAGATTGAGCAAAATTATTCAGATCAGAAACAATAATTACAAAGAATATTATTCAATAATTAGTAATCGTGATGATTTATTTTATATTCCATCTTGTAAATTAGATCAAATGAGTTCATTTGCGTTGCCTTTCGTTTGTAAAGATAAAAAAGTTTACAATACATTAATCTCCGAGTTTGAAAAAAACGGAATTGAGTATAGGCCCCTTGTTGCTGGAAATCTACTAAGACAGCCTTGTTTGAGTAAGTTCAAGTTTGGCCATAAAAAAACCCAATACAATGCAGATATTGTGCACGAATTTGGATTGTATGTAGGCAATAATCATACGGTCAATCATAAAAATATTGAAATTCTACGAAAAATCATTGAGAGTATTTCCTATGATCAAGATTAGTTTAGATGAAGCTTATGTATTTGATATGTTGTCAGTTTTTGATGTCAAAATCAAGAATTTTGATGGTGAAAAATTAGCAAAGACTGTTGAGAAGTTTGCTGATATGTGTGAAGAAGTAATTGAACAAATTGGTAAAGATAAATACAATCAAATTGCATCTTCTTTGGAATATCAACAGATGGTATGTGCTAACCAAAAAGTTTTTGACTTAATAGATAAAAGCAAAAATGATACAGGTTTAGCTAAAATTACAGATGATGCAAATTATGAGAGACATATAGCTAAAATGGCTCTTCAAAAAAGATTTTTTGATTGTGAATTAACTGAATTCAAAAATAGAAATTAATGAAAACTTACAATTTACTTATGGGAGCTAAAATGGGAGACTTGTTCCATAGCTTGATAGCTCCTGCGTACATTTACCATACAACAGGTTGTAAATCCAACTTTTATATTGCTGAAGCTTGTGATAGATTTGAAACTTCATTAGAAAGAAGCATTAAAGAATTGATTCCAATCATGGCCTACCAGGAATATATAAACTCATTTGAAAAGTTTAGAAATGGTATTCATAAAATAGATTATGATTTAAATAATTTTCGGTATATGGGCGGTGTAGGAAGAGACCATGTTAATATTAATTTCTTAGGAACGCTTGACATTGACTCTTTAAAACTTCCATTTGATTTTCAATTTTTAACTGCTCCAAAGTACGATGAATATTCTGAATGTTTAATCATTTCAAGAAAACCTCATAGGACTCAGTGGAATGATTTTGTTGAAAAACAATATAAGCATGTTTTTTCTAAGTTTGATAAAAAAATATTTATTTCATTTAATGGAAAAGATTATGATGATTTTCCTTTGAAAGACGAAGTTGAATTATTGGTTGTTGAAGAGCTTTTTGAATTTATTAAAGTTGTTAATAGTGGAAAACTTTTTATTGCAAATTGTTCAGGCCCTTTATGTTTTGCATCAGGTTTAAATATAAACAGAGTTGGTGAAGTTGGCAGTTGGATTACTGCAAATTATTACCAAGATCATTTATTTTCCAGTAAAAGCGAAATTTTTAGTGATAAAGGTCATATTTTTACTCCTGAAACTCAATATTTACTGAGGGACATATTATGAAAAAAGCTCTTATTACTGGCATCAATGGTATGGATGGCAGATATTTATCTGATTTGTTATTATCAAAAGGATATGAAGTTTTTGGAGTTTCAAGAACAAAATCTCCTAATGAAAATGAAAAAGTAAAGTTATATAATGGTGATCTCACTGATGTAAATTTTATTTACAAAGCTATTTTAGATTGTATGCCAGATGAAATATACCATTTAGCTGCAATTTCTTATCATGAAGAATATTGGAGTGACCCTGCCAACTCTTACATGGTAAATGCAATGTCTTCGGTTTTTATTCTTGAAGCTATAAAATCTATCAACCCTAAAATTAAGTTTTTGAACATCACAACTTCTGAAATTTTTGGATTACAAAATGGAGCAATGGATGAAAATAGTTACTTGCAACCAATTACACCGTATGGAATTGCGAAAATGATGTCACAGAAAAATGTTGAAATTTACAGAAACAAATTCGACATTTTTGCTTGCAATGCAATTTGCTTCAATCATGAAAGTCCCCTTAGACAACATAAGTTTGTAACAAGAAAAATTAGTTCTGAAGTTGCAAACATTTATTTAAAATCTACTGACAAAATTGCTTTTGGTAATATTTATTCAAGAAAAGATTGGGGCTATGCTCCTGATTATGTTGAAGGCATGTATAGGATTATTCAACATGAACAGCCTGAAGATTTTATATTAGCTTCTCAAACTCTTGTCAGCGTAGAAGAAATGATTCAACATGCATTTAAATATGTTGGTATAGAAAATTGGCAAGATTATATAATCATTGACCAAAAAATGCTGAAATCTCGTGCGGCCACTGAAAATTATGGTATCATTGACAAAGCAAAGCTTTTATTAGATTGGGAACCTAAAACTTCTATCTTTAAAGTAATAGAACTTATGGTTGATCATGATATAAATGAAATCAAGAAAGATAAAAATCTTACTTTGCTTATAAGTTAAGGATACAAAATGATAATTCCAACAGTGTTAGAAAAATCAGCTACGGGTGAAAGAGCATACGATATCTGGTCAAGATTACTCAAAGACCGTATTGTATTTTTAGGCCAGGAAGTGGACGATTATGTCATCAACCTTCTCATTGCTCAAATGCTCTTCCTTGATAAAGAGGATGGCCATTTGCCTATTGAATTCTATATTAATAGCCCTGGCGGAAGCGTTTCTGCTGGTCTCGCTTTGTATGATGTTATGCATACTATTAGCGCTCCAGTAAATACTACCTGTGTAGGCTTGGCAGCATCAATGGGCGCTGTACTATTAGCAGGTGGAACTGGAACTCGTGCCTCATTACCCCATTCAAGAATCATGATTCACCAAGTTTCTTCAGGAGCTCGTGGTACATCTGCTGACTTGAGAATTCAAATGGCTGAAACTAACAAGCTGGAAAATGTTCTTTTCCAAATATTGGCAGATAAAACTGGCAAGACAACTAAGCAAATTGCCAAAGACTGCGATCGTGATTATTATATGTCTGCTGAAGAAGCAAAAGTTTATGGTTTAATTGATAGTGTTATTGAAAGCAAGAAAAATGGCAGAAATCCTCAAGTCTAAATCAATTTATTATAACGATGTAAATCTTGTAGCTCAACCCTGTAAGGTAAAGTCCCGAAAAGATATTCCTGTTGAATTAAACAGGATTATTGTTTCGCCTATGGAAGCAATTGTTGGAAAAACATTTGCTTTAAAGGCTAATGAACTTGGTCTTACTGTCTGTCTTCATCGCTTCTGTTCTATTGAAGAACAAGTAGAGCTTTATAATTCTTTACCTAATAGCAGAAATGTTTTTGTTTCCATTGGTTTAAACGATTGGGACAGAGTTGATGCATTAGCTGAAGCCGGAGCAACATCTTGGTTGATTGATATGGCAAATGGCTATATGCACCAGGAAATCAACGATTGTGTTATCAAGCTTTCTGAGAGAGCAAGAATTCATGATTTGATGCTGGGCAATGTACACTCCGAACGTGGTTTCCAGATGTTGTCAGCAGTTAGAACAAACAAAACATTTATGAGATATATCCGTGTAGGAATTGCTGGCGGTAGCCCTTGTGCCACAAATGATTCTACTGGATATAATCGTGGTCCAATTACTGAAATAATGGAAATTGAGCAATCTAACCCTTGGGATCCATTTTTAGATAATAGGCATAAACCATTTATTATTGCTGATGGTGGAATTAAAAATTCAGGATATGCTGCCAAAGCTTTTGCTGCTGGTGCTGATTATGTAATGATGGGTGGATATTTCGCTAAAGCATTTGAAGCAGAAACTCATCAAATTGGTGATGGTACATATTGGGGTGGAGCGTCTCACAAGCAACAGATTCTTTCCACTGGTAAAACATATCGACATTCAGAAGGCAAAGAAGTGGCAATTCTTGATGAATTAAGTCCTCTTGAAAAACTTGTCGAGGAGCTTTGGGGTGGTATATCTTCTGCTGTTTCTTACAGTGGATATAAAACACTTAAAGATTTTATTGGCAATGGTGTTTTTGAACTTAAACAAAATTCATTACCACCCAAGAGATAATTATGTACATATGTGTGGTTGCTAAATATAAAGAAGATATCACTTGGATAGAAAAGTTAGATTGCCAGGTAATTATTGTTAACAAAGATCCTGATGATCAAAGATTTGATATCAATTATAATAATATTGGTAGAGAAACTGAAACTTTTATCAGATGGATAATTGATAATTACAGCAATCTGAGTCTTGATGACAAAATTATTTTTCTTCAAGGTAATCCTTTTGGTCATCTTACATTTGAAAAGTTTAGCGAATTTGTTCCTGTAAAAGGACAAAAATACAAGACATCCCATCTTCCTCAGCCAGTACGAGGAAGATGGGCTTATTGTTTTCAAAAAAAAGTATTGATAAATTATCCAGATGGTACATGTATAGATTTAAAAATAGAACCAGATCCAATGCTACCTTGGATTCAAACTATTTTAGTAGCTGATTATATAGGCTTGCCCAAGTTTGATTATTTAATTTCTCACACTGGCGGACAGTGGGTTGTTCCTGTAAGATATATTTTGAATAAAT
>Ga0209086_10000605_pt1 | contig 31039 bp, 26 predicted proteins | sample M_130207_XF_Meta_FD_187312 | JGI IMG/M metagenome (GOLD analysis project Ga0209086, IMG submission 187312) | Freshwater microbial communities from Lake Montjoie, Canada to study carbon cycling - M_130207_XF_MetaG (SPAdes) (version 2) | ecosystem: Environmental > Aquatic > Freshwater > Lake... | reverse complement strand
TTCTTTTTCCTCTGGTTCTTTTTCCTCCTTTGGTTCCTCTGGTTCTTTTTCCTCCTTTGGTTCCTCTGGTTCTTTTTCCTCCTTTGGTTCCTCTGGTTCTTCTGATTTAACAGATTCTGATTTTGTTGACTCACTAGGTAAAGACAAAGACCCCAATGAACCTAAATCAGATAAACCTTCAATAGTATCTTTTATATTATTATCTGAATTAGATGCTAATGATTCAGATTTTAATTTTGCATCCGAATCTGAATCTGAAGATTTTGATAAACTTTCAGATTCTATTTCTTCACTGCTTTCACTATTATTTTTTCCACCTTTTAAATCATTATCAGATTCAGAATCATACCCTAACAAATCCAATAATGTATCCATATTTTCTCCTTCTTTTTCTAAATCTTCTTTATTGTAAACTGGACTTTCATCTTGAAAGCTAGGTACCATATTTTCACTTATTGTCTTTTCTGATTGAGATGTTATATTATCAAATTGTATATCATCTACTTCTTTTTGTGAACACAATTCCTTTATTTCTTGACTCTTAATATCTGAACTATGAATGTCTTGATTAATTCTTACAATAGTATCTAAATAAACAGGCAATACATTTAAATAATAAACATTATTGATTCCACTTACTTCAATTGTTAATTCACTTGTAATTAAATTAGCCGTAAATAATGTTTTGAACCCAGGATTTATTTTTATCATTAGCATACGCTTTTTATTTGCACCACGAATTATTTCCAATTCAGACCTTATTTTAGCTATTAAATCAGTTGCTGATTCTTCATCTAATTCTGGATAGTTTTCAATTAAACTAACTATAATTTCATCTATTTTATATCCTTGGTCTATTTTTTCAATAATAAATGCTTCTTGACTATCTAATTTACTAAAATTGGCAACACGTTTATAACGCATTTGTATACCGCGTTTAAAATCACCAGATTCAATAGTAAATACACTTGAAATGCATCCAATAAATTTATTAATATCAATTGACTTACTGATGTTATACACAGTCTTGAATTTTAAATCACGTATTTCTACATTAATATTTGAAAGTGATTTAAACAATGGTATTTCTAATCCACTTTGTTCAAAAAAACCTTTTATTTGTTCTATTAAAGGATTAACTGCAAGACTAATTATTTGGTCAATATTTTCAAACATATTTTCACCTTGAACTAACAAAATGGGAGATTCAAAATCTAAAAGTGGATATACACTGATATTTCCATTTTCTTCAAATTCACAAGACATATAATATGTTTTTCCACTATAATCTACAGTAGTATAAACAGCAACACAACGATTTTTACCAATATTTCTCATCAATTTAAATATTGCTGCCTTTTGTAAATAGGGTATTTTTTTACCATCTTTTGTCATTTCTGGTGCAAATAATCGATAAATATTTTCTTGTCTTGTTTCTGGATTATATTTAATAAGAGGAAATGATTGAGTAGCATGTATAAGTTTAAATATTACATCAATTGGTATTTTTATTTTAAAATCAGGATACATTGTTGCTTTAACATATGTTACTCCAGTAATACGATTATTTAAAGAAAAATTATCAGATGATTTTTTTGTTTCAAATATATTATAAAACATACTAACATTTTCAAAATTACGTTGTACAGATGATGATAGCAATACATTTGTGTTTTCAATTAATTTTGATTTTTCTTTATCTAATTTATCCAATGTATCAATATTATCTTTATATAAAAATGGATAATAGATTTTTGCACTATATTCACTAGAAATATCATTTATATCTGCTAGTTCATATACATCTTTGGCTAAACATAAATAAATAGTATTTTTATATATTGAACCATTTTCTAAAAGTAAATTACCATTTAATGTTGTCAGTTCTCTTCTAGAACGTTCTAGTAATGGATCAAAACCTTTAATATTAAAAGGATTTGCTATTATAGGATATTCGGTTTCAAATACAAATTTTTGACCTAATGATTTGCCAACATAATAATCACGATTTGGTAAATCTAACTTTAAAATATCATCGAAAATATATTTAGCTTTGTCTTGAATATTAAAATTAATAAGTATTCCATTTTCATCATATAAGTTGTTAGTTATCTGTTCAAATCTAGTTCTTGTTAATGCTATTTTATCATTTTGTGTTAAACTTTGATAAACTGTAATAGGATTTAGTTTTTCTTTAACTAAACAAAATAAATACAGTTCATTTAATGATTCATTTTTTTCACTAGCTTCAAATATTTTAAGTTTAATGCTACCTATATTGTCATCAATATGTATAGATTCTTTTAAAAATATAACATCTATTTTATTTTTATTTATTTCATCAATCTCATGTTTATCAAATATTTGTGAAAATATTTTGTTAAAAGGGTCTCTTTCAAATAAATCATTTGGGTCGTCAACTTCCTCCCTAAAATAATCACCACAGAATACATATATGACATCTGTTTGTTCTTTATCGGTTAATTTATTTACTTTAAATATAGGAAATAATGACATATATATTATATAAATGTTATTATTTTTAACTATTTTCTTTGAATAAATCAAATACATTACTAATCTTAGGTATATGTAATAATCTTTGGTGGATTATCATTTCTATCTTTATATATTTGTGTTTTTTTATCATTTTCAATAAATTTTTTTAGCAAATTATATTGTTTTCCTTCAATATTTTTAATTTCATTTAGCTCTTTATTTATTATTTCCTCTAACATTCCTGTCTTTTTCAATGCTTTATTTTTCAAAAATATATTATGCTCCATTGATTTTATATAAATTATACATATTATTTTTACAATAATATTTTTATTTTACTAATCAGAATCAAAATATTGGTTCAACTTATTATACCCAGTTGGATTTTTTGATTTACAAATATAATGTTTATCAGAAATCATATCAAAACTATTGCAACCTGTTGACTTTACACATATTGCTAAACATTCATCCATTCTTTTGACCCATCTTATCATATTTGCATTAATAATCGTGTTAGTATCTACCTTTATAAAATTATGTTCCATTACTAATTTATATACTATTTTCTTTATATTATATTATATTATATTATATTATATTATATTATATTATATTATATTATATTATATTATATTATAATATATTATATTATATCAAAATTAATTAAAATCATAATAAGGATTATCTGTTATTGTCATGCCACAATAATCTTCTGGTTTTTTTTTATAATCGATTGGATTATATATATTTGCCTCTTTTGCATTTATAAGAAGAAACTTAAAATTAGCCCAAAATTCTCTATTATGCCCTTCTGTTTTTGTCATTACATGTGATAATTCATGTATTGCAACAAATGTTAACGTATTTAAGTCTATTAATTTAGTATCATCCTTTTTCTTATTTAAACAAAACGCAATCTTTTCACCTTTGTTTTCACTATATGCAGTATGTTCACTTGTTGGCAATGTTTCTGAAATAGTAGTTGGATTAAACTTTTGAACAAGCCTTTGTACGTCTTCATTATCTGGATACTTTTTACCACAATATGCAACTAATTCTTTACAATTTTCGGTGACTTTTGCTAACAAATCAGCAGCCAATTGCAATTTACTACGTTCTCTTACACAATAACGTTCTCCATCTACATCTGAAATTATACATTTTAAATTATATGCATCTGATTCACTGTACACTTTTAATCCAACAAAAATAACAAATATTATTATAATATATACTAAAATACTATCTTTATCTAAGTTAATCATTTATTATATACTAACAAAAAGTATTTTTACATATTTATTATTTTTATTTATATGTAAAATAATTCAGTCATAAAAATTACCACCAAACAATAACAACACCATTGCCCCCCTTGCCTCCTGTTCCAATGCTATAATACGTCACCGCACCTCCACCTCCTCCACCATATCCAGTGGATAATGAATTAGTTGCTGGCAACCCATTTAAACCATACCCATTATTAGTGCTTGGTCCGCCAGTAGACCCTCCACGCCCTTGACCACCTAACCCTCCATAAAAATAATTAGACGTATACTTGCCCCCGCCACCTCCACCTCCAGCACTAAAATTATTACCTGCGAATGTAAATGTATAACCACCATTTACATTAGTTACAGCATCATTACCATTTGCTTGATCTGCACCTCCAGGACCACCACCACCACCGCCTGTACCACCTGGACCCTTTCCTGCAACACCACCATTTCCACTATCACTTTCAAAATGGTAACCACCCCCTCCTCCGCCTGCAGTACCAATATCAGTAAAACCTGAATCATTTCCATTAATTCCTGGATTAGCTGAGTCTCCTCCTGCCCCTCCATTTCCAACTGCTATGTTATATTCCTTGTCTGCTGTTGCAGTTAATATTCCATAAAATCCTGCTCCCCCTCCCCCACCACCACCATATTTTTTACTGGTTGATGCACTTCCTCCTCCTCCTCCTCCTCCAATTATAATAACATTAATTTGAGTGTCTTTACTAAACTTAATTGTTGAAGTTGCAGACCTTGATGAATCGTATACTTCAAAAAGATAACTATTTGTCTGTGGACTACTTATAGAAGTATTATCTATATTATTTGCTGTTACGACTAAAGGCATTATTGGAGCAGAAAAAATGCTGCTTAAATCAACATCATTAATAGCATATCCGGTATTATATGTAACTCCAGTTCCTGGTAAAAAAATATCTGTTAAATCTTTGTTTAAACTTGTAGAGAAATATCCTGTTTGATATGTTAATGGTGTACCATTACCTAATGGTTGGAATATATCCGCTAAATCAACTAAAGTTCCAGTATTGGGGTTTAATGTTGTAAACCCAGTTGGTGCATTGCCGCTCATAATTTATACATTATGTATAAATTATAATTTTCATAATTAACAGTAAACATTAGAATAAATTATTTTTCTTTTTCTTTTTCATAAAATTCATCAATCAAATTTAATGATTGTTTTCCGTCCCATATAGACCCTGACCCTTGATGAACTATAAAAACGTCATTATATCCTTTTGCTTCTGTTTCTACATTTATTGCGCCATTTTCTTTCAATAATCTAAATAAATTATTTATCCATAATTTATGATGATCAGCAATAAAATATAAATTAGGATTAGTACAATTATTATAATCTTCTAATATTTTTGCTAATTCTTGTTTATCTGGTGTTCGTAAAAATAAGTCTATTTTGTTATCATCATAAAAATCATATTCATTTTCTCTACCATATACTTCTCTCATACATTCTTTATAATCATCTCCATTTATTAAACCATCAGGACAACCATCCCATTCTGGCATTAAATCAAATAAGTCTTTAACTGAAATATTAAATTGTAATGAAGTTAAACGGATATTATTATGTTTATTATAAAATTCTAATATTTTATGTGAAAGATTATCTGCAATAAAATTATTTTTTGACTGCAATAATTCTGTTAGTTCTTCTACTTTATTTCTTAGATATACTAATTCGTCTTCAAACTCCATTATTATTCTTACACTAAATATATATATATTATAAAAATATCTTTAATATTTAATTTTACATATTATAGCAATGTTACACCTTTTCTCATTTCATAAGTTCATTACGGAGTTAAAAAAATGAAAACTTATAAATATCATAATTTCTTTCATTAACTGTAATGGTTCCAATACCTTGTTCATTTAATGGCATTATTTATATATTTATATATTTATATATTTATATATATATATGCCTAGCAATTCTAGCAATGTTAATTTAGGTTCTATTAATGAATCCAAAAATAAAGTTTCTGGTTATGTTATAGTAAATAGACATTCCAAAAGAGCAATAAAACATACTTGTCAATCAAACCAAAGCTGCATTCATAAATCTGTATATGGTGATTCAAATGCTGTTCATAAAGATTTAAATCATCATAATGGACATATTGCACACCTAACTGATAATGGTCAAAGTGGATGTGCTATAATGTAATATTAGATTTTAGGAGTATTTTCTTAATATAAAAATCATAATATGATGAGAAATCATATTATGAATTGAAATTAAATGAATTTAGTAAAATATTTAATATTATATTTTTAATTTATTGTGAGCCTTGACCAATTTCAAGAGGTGGTCTCATAATATCAGGCGTTATAGTTGACTGTTGCCATGGTCCCACGTTAAGCTGTGGATTAGGAGGTTCAGAACGAATTTGTAAGTTAGCATTTCGCAAAGTTTGGCCAATAGTATCAATGCCGATATGGTAACCAGCCTTCAATAAATTGATATTGGCAAGGTCACCTTTTCCAGCAGGATTTAATTGAGCCCATTGGGAATTGCTATCCTTAGGCAATAAATCGGCGGGATTTTGGGGAACATTGCAGGAAGATGGGACCCCTTGTCCTACACCTTGTGTAGAACCATTGACTGAAGAATAAACTTCATTATTGCCTTCAGTAGCTGGAGAAGGTCCAGAACCAGAAGAAGTGTTATTGTAAGCCTTATTACGACCTTGAGACATCATTTCACTGCCTGAAGAGCCTTTGGACATTAAATATTTATATAACATATAAAGAACATAGAGAACAACGATGGCAAGTAAAACACCGCCAACTCCATAATCATTCCAGAGCTTTTTTAGGGAAACACTCATTATATAAAATTAACGATAAAATATTTTTCAAATTATTATTAATTAATAATTAATTAACTATCATGTTTTAATAAATTATTCTAAATCTTCTTCCTCTTCATCCGATTCTTCTTCGTTAAATCCTTCAAATTCACTGTCACTTTCATCTATAGTATCTAACATATATGTTTTCTTAATGTTTTTCATTTCCAAATAAGCTAAAATTGCATCTTTCTTTAATTGTTTTGCCTTTTCTCGAGCCTTTTTATATATTTCATAATATACTTGATTTGGTTTCTTCAATGTCATTGTTTCTAAATTATTCTCTAAAGTATTCAATAAATCAAATTCTGTTAAAGAATCTTCTTTCACTTCTGGTTCTACTTCCACATTTAATTCTTCAATATCTAATTCAATATTATCAATATTAGTTGCAATATCAAGACCGTTTATCGGGTTATTTGTAGTAGATACATTGGCTGCATTAGGTATTGAATTGTTAGTTAATTCGACTAAAGACACTGAATCATTGCTAGCATTATCTATTATATCATTTACAGATTCTTTAACAAAATCATCTACTGATTCATTAAGTGATTCATTAAGTGATTCATTAAGTGATTCATTAAGTGATTCATTAACTGATACTTTTTTTAATAGTTCATTTTCAGTTTCTTCTAAAGATGTTGACATTTGATTTTGTTTCTTTGTCGGCTTCTTAATAAAACACATATCTAAAAATGGATCTGGACTAACAACTGCTGATTGCTTTAAATCTAATTCAATTTGAAAATTTCTTGATGTAAATTTGATGCCTTGTATTTCAATAATAGAAATTAATGTATTTTTATCATTTATGTGTTCCATTTGAACAATCTGATCATTTTCATCTTCAATTCTAACATTTGGTTTTACATTTACTCTTAATAAATAATATTTGCCTGATTTAAAAATTTTAAATACAGATGTAAAAGCACTTTCAATGTCGTCTTTTTCTAATTTAGTTTCAAACCATGAACTGCTTTTTGAAAAAATAAGTTCCTGACATCTTGCCTCTAAATTTTCAATCCAATTAATAAATATAGTGTCGTTATTATCAAACATTAAATCAATATAGATTTTTTTTCCACTTTTTACAAAACCTTGTTTATTTAAACTTTTAGGAGTTTGAATATATATTGGTTTATTTGCATTATTAAAGAGGCGCGTAAAATATGCACCACCAGATAAAGTAGATGGTGGTCCTAAATATAATTTACTAAAATCATAATCCATACTTGGTTCTACAACAAAAGTGCTATCCATAGTTTGTTAATGTTTTATAAGAAAAATATTATTAATATATGACGCAATTACATATGATAAAATAACGTATAATACAATAAGGTGTAAATGCGGTATTCATTTAGTTAAATTATATTTAACAATATAATAAATAGTCAATGAAAGAATCTTTAATAAAACAATGTTTAGATATATTGAAAACAGATGATGTCAGAAAAGAAATTAAAATATTGTTTTCTCCAGTTACTGATTTAATTTTATATGAAATTTATCCGTATATATACTTAATCATTTTTCTTGTATTCTTAATATTTATATTAATTTTAGCTATTTTAATTATATTAGTCACTTTATTACGTAATAAATCAGTAATTAGTAATTTACAATCTTAAGCATTTTCTGCATTTTATTTTCTGCATTTAATATATAACATGGCAAAAAGTCGTAGAATGAAAAGATCTCAACGTGGCGGTGAATTAGCAGGAAACCCTTCTTCTGCTTGGGGATGGGGTTTAGGAACTGCTGGAAACGGATGGCAACAATTTATGGACACATTAACTGTTCAACCTGGACAAAACGCAAGCACAGATCAAAGTAATATTTTAGCTTTAAAAAAAGGTGGCAAACGAAGACATCGTTCTGCATCTAAGGGTCGTAGTCGTGGACGCAGTCGTAAGGGAGGCAATTTTGGCGCTGTTCTAAGTCAAGCAGTTGTGCCTTTAACTCTTTTAGCTGCTCAACAAGGCTATGCCAAACGCACCAGAAAAAATAGAAAACATTAAATTTTGTTATGTAAAAAATAATATTATAACTAATTATAATATTATAACAATCACAAAATAACATGTAATATAAAATGTAATATACACCATTGTAAATATGATTTGCTCTAGATAAATTCTTTCCAGAAATCTTTTTTAAATTCTTTGAAAATATTCCAATCTATTCTAAATGACGAAAATATACAACTTTGAATTATTTTATCAAATTTATCACTTTCAATAACTTTACTAATACTAGTTGCTTCTTCTAAATTATCTACTTTTATTGCCATTGCTCCATGCGTCATCCCATATTTTCCTTCCATATCAATAACAGGCTTGTATATTCCGCTTTCTCCAAATATTACTTTTGACACACCAAAATGTCCTCTATCATTTACTTTACTATACATATATCTTATACCACTTTTAGGAGTAGAATGAACGCATATATATTTAAAATCTTGTCCTTTAATAGAAGACATTCGTTCTTTTTTATCAGCTCCGTATGCAGTCCTGTCATACATTATAGGACATTTTTCATCATCTTTTGTTGCTAATATTTTATTAATTTCTAAAATATTTGAATTTGGCAACCAATTCAATATAGTTAAATCAATTTCATTTTTTTTACCATCGTCATCTACAACAATTGTATTTTTGGATTGCTTTCTTTTTTCAATTAAATACCAATCATATCTTGTACCACAGTTAAATACTTTTTGACCATCTTTAATTCCATGTATTTCTAAATATAACATTTGATTTTGTTTTGTCATTAAATCAAACATTTTTGTAAATTTTCCCCTTTCTGTATTTGGTTTTCTCCAACCAGGAGGATGAACAAATAATAAATATCCGTTTGGTAACAACCATTCATTAAGAGATTTTTTTGTAAAATCTTGCCAAATTGTGTTTCCTGTGGCAGTGTCACCACTTGAGTTATAAGGTGGGTTACCAGATACATTATTGAAACCATCAATATTCCACTTATCTTTAATATTTAATTCAAGACTATTTCCAGTATAACTGTTAAACTCAAAATTTAATTCGTCTAAACCGCAATAGCTTTGAATATGACATTTCATTATTTCCGTAGTGATGAAAACATTTAACGAAGTAAGGTCACCATAATAAATACATTTAGTCATAATAACAGTACATCTGTCTATTTCGTCAGGATATAAATGTTCAAGACCTTTATAGAATCTATCAAATATACCCAATACAAAATTACCTTTTCCACAACAAGGCTCAAATACTTTTTGAGGAGTTTTCCAAAACTCCGAAGGAATTGCATTTAGCATTTCATCAACCAATTTAACAGGTGTTGGAACTTCTGCGTTTTGTTTTTTTTCATCATTTGTAGGTATAAAATGTTTTTCAATTAATTCACGCAGCTTATGAGATGGTGCTATGGTATAAATTTCACGAATATTATTAACGATTTCTGCATTGTTGTCAATAATATTGTTCATTATATTTATTATAATAATATAATTATCCTTATTTAGTTCAATTTTTTTGTCTTGCAATAGTGAAATTATTAATATTCCTGTTTTTTTGCTTGTAAATATTTCCTTAAAATCAAATATTTTATATGACCTTGAAATTAATGCTAATAATGGAAACAAGAAACTTTTGCACATCTCATATGTTTGATTTATCAGATGGTCAATTTTCTCATTTTCTTTTTCTTCTTTATCTTTTTCTTCATCTTCATCCTTTTTTATAATACTACTGCCAGCATTATCAGGAGCATCAATTTGAACCTTGGTTTTACCGCCTTTAGGACAATCTTGTTGTTCTCCTTCTAAATTATTATTTAGTTTTTTTAATTCTTTTATTTGAAAATCCATTTTAATAAAATCACGCATAGCATCATTATCACAATTTAGATGTTCTAAAAATGGAGTGTCATCTATTTCCTTCATAATGTTGTCTGCTTCTTTTTGATAATAAGACATTATTTCTATTGTTGTCATTTTCCCATTATTAATTTGTTGCGGATCAAACAAGAATATATTGTGTTCAAATAAATAATACAATAGTTCCGCATTTGTTTTTGTACTTTTCGTATTTTTTCTGTGTTTTTGAATTATATTAATCAAATACAAATAACTTCTCTGAATATTCATATCAACATTTATTCCAATTGTTTTTCCTTCAGCCTCTGTTAGTGCTCTTGAATTTCTTTGGTTTTGATTATCTAAATTATGTCCATCATCTAATGACATTGTCACATCACAATCATGATATGTAATGCCTACAGTACCTTTGTTTCCTAGAAATAAAATACAACCTTTATAATGATAGTGTTTGTTAACACCATTTTCTTCTTTATCATATCCCTTTTTTGTTTTATTCATTATTGATTTTATGTACTCATTGTATTCTTCTTTTACATTTCCAGTGTCTTCAATTGAATTAGAGTATTCTATATTGTAATCAGACCACAAGTTATATGTCTCTAAAAATTGTTTACATGTTTTTTGCAATTTATATATTGTATTATTTCTTGTATGAGTAGGAAGATAAATAATAAACAACAATGGATGTTCTATTGTTGATTTTCTTGACCCACGACTTGTTTGAATATTTTCAATTTGTTTCATAATTGTTGTCCTCATTCTGTTTGTTGAAATGATGGTATCAAAGAACCCTTTCAATATATCAATGCCATCAGTAGTTTTACACAAATCAAATTCTTCAGCATATTCTAGTTCACCTTTTTCATTAATAATTTGTTTTAATGCAAATAATGAAGCACAACTATAACCAAAATTAGTTGCATATTTAGCATTGTATGCGTTTATTTCATCAATCAATAATTGAGGTATAGAATGCTTCATTAATACCTGAGTAGGATGTTTAGAATAATCTTTGTTTAATGTTTCATTTTCTAAACACTCACTAAATACATTTCCGTGACGTTTAACCATATATTCAATAATACATTCTCGATTTTTTAGAGTTTCTTCTTCTTTCATAAGCTCTTTCATAAATGATTCATCTTCAATTTCCCATTCATAAACGCAACTATTATGTATGCCATAATATTTTTTTGTTTTGTCTGCTGTTCCTGAAGCAAATATTGTCAACTTTATATTTTTACGAATTTCTTCTACATCACTATCACTTTTAACTTCGATAATTTCATTTTTAGTTTTGTTTGTTGATGAACCTTGATGTGATTCGTCTGTGACAATTGCATCAAATCCAAATTTTTTAAGAAACTCTTTTTTCTTTCCTTTTACATCTATTTTAAGATATTGAACACTGCAAAACACAATGCCTTTAAAAGTTGGCTCAATGCTTTCAAAATCTTCTTGAAATTTATAATTTATGTTTTTGAAGTCAATATACTTTTCTAAATCATTCATAAAACTATCTATAGTTGCTGGTACAGAGGTCATTATTAATATTTTATTATAATTGTTTTCTAACAAATACTTGCATATTAATAATAAAGTAATGCTTTTGCCACTTCTTGGTTTATGTGCTATGCACCACATTTTATTTTTATTAGCATTAATTGCTAAAAATGACCTTATAAATTTTAATTCTGTCATTCTTTGGTGTAGCTTCTTGGTCAATTGTTGTCTTGGAGATAGTAAATATTCAGCATTAATGTAATCAATAAAGTTGTCAATGTCTAATGGCAATGTAGTCGATGAAAATGTTTGACAAAATACATTTAAACCTTTTATAATGTCTTTTTCATCAAATAATAATCCATTTTCTATAATTTTATCATGTATTTCCTTATCAATGTTTGATTTGTTTTTATATTTATGTTTTATAATGACTTCTTTATCCCTTACGAACAACCCTATTTTATAATTGTTTGTTATGTTTTGACTAATAACTGTATTGTCTATTTTAGACACATCTGTTTCACTATACTTATTTTTGTATTTTATTGTAAATAACACAAATGTACTATCTTGTTTTATGGTCATATCAACAATGTTATTTCCTCCTCCATCAACCTTCACTTTTAACAAAGCATTCACATTTTTTATTTGTTTTAAGTTTTGCAATTGTCCATCGTAAATTTCTGTATAATTTAGGGTTTCTATACATTTTAAAATAATAAGAATTTGACAAAGCGTTTCAAAAATCCAGCCTTGTCTTCTTTCATCGCAAAACTCTTTATTTTCTTTCATAATCAAATCAAATAATTCTTTGCCTGTTAAATTTACATTTGACAACATGTTTGCTAATACGTCTTTACGATTTACTTGATTAATAAAGATTGGTTCTTCAATTAAGTCAAGTTCAACCTTTTTATTTATATTTATATTTATATTTTTATTAGGTTTACATTTTCTTGTTTTTTTGACAATAATGTGCTGTTCCTCAGTATTCGACATATTATATATTTCAGGTATTTGTTATCTGGTATTTGTTATCTGATTATATATTTCAGGTATTTGTTATCTGGTATTTGTTATCTGGTATTTGTTATATGGTTATAAGTTATGTATTATTGTTACTATTTAGTAAAATGAAATCAATTTTTTATATAACTTTCAATAATAAAGAGTTTTTATTATATTTTTACATAATTGTATATTATGAATTTTGAAGAAAGTTTGAAACAATGGGTACATCTAGATAATCAATTGAAGTCATTTGGAGACAAAATGAAGGAATTAAGAGATAAAAAAAACAAATTATCTGAAACAATTCATGAATACATGGAAGTGAACGACATAACTAACAAAACTGTCAAGTTAAACGATGGTCAAATAAAATTTGGAAAGGTAAAAGAAACACAACCTTTAACATTTAAGTATTTAGAAAGCTGTCTAAAAGACATCATAAAAAATGAAGAGCAAGTTACTAAAATACTCGATTATGTTAAAAACAAAAGAGATACAAAATATGTTCCAGAAATAAAGCGGTATTATGATAATTAATTTTTCCAGGTGTATTTTATATGACAGACAATGAAAAAAAAGATAATATTGATTTAGAATTAATTAATAATGGTTTAGATGATGATGATTTTGTATACACCCAAGTAACTGGTGAAGATGGTACTGTTGAAATTGTTGGAGGCGGTTATAAAGTTAATTCCTTTTTTATGAAAGCTGGAATGCCTATTATGACAACTACATCTTCTAATAATGAAAACGACCTGCAAACAGGCGGTAAAAAAGTATCTAGTCCTTTTGAAAATTTAGCTGTCCCTGCTGGATTATTTTATGTAAACCAAAGAGTACCTAAACAAGTTCCAGAAGAATATAAACCTCATCAAATGGTTCCTGATAATATTTTTGATAAATTATATGCTCTTGTTGATGCAACCAAAAAATCCAATAAGAAAACACGTAAAAATATGAAAAAAGAAGTTATGAAAGACAAAAAAAGAAAAACAAAACGTAATATGTAATAATAGTATTATATTAGTATAGATAATAATATAATACAGTAATTGTTTATTGTTTATTGTTTATTGTTTATAATTTAGATATGTAGTTTTTATAATTTAGACCATGAATAATGATTAAAAGGTGACACCAATATTTCCGACAATTTATCCTTCCAATAGTTAACACGTTTTTCCATTAAAACATCTTTCATAGTTACTGGATAAATAGGTTGTGTAGCCATCATTTCTTCTTCTTCCGAGGTCATGACTGGTTTATATCCGTAACAATTTACACCAAATTGTACTTTAGGGTTAGCAATATATCCTCCATTTACACCTGGACGTCCACAATCATTTTCATGACCTTCAATTGTCTGTAATTTGTCCCACGTTTTCTTTTGAGTTGGAAACAAAGCCATTTGATTATCGGACCAACCATAATTACACCATTCGCCTCCACGATTATATGCATTTTCTACTTCATCGTATTTAGCAAGACGGGCACCATAAGCCTTACATAAGGCTTTTGCATCAGGATAAGTATATGTATTTCCAGGAATATTAAATACTTGTTGTATTAATTTAATTTCTGGAACAGGAACTGGACTAGGTTCTTGAATAGTAATGTCTACTTCAGGTGTAGGAGTAAATAAATTTTTAACAGATGCCATAACATTTAAGCCAAATATATATTGAAACCCATTAATTAATACTAACAATACAAAGATAATAGCTAAAATATACATAATAGTATTTGAAGACGAAGATGATGAATTAGATGATTCTGAAGAAAACATAGAACCAAAATAAGATGATTGTTGTTCAGAACTTCCACTACCACTTCCTAAAGAAATGAAAAGTATAATATATAATACAACAACAACTAACAAAATAACAATTACAGTTGGATTTGTTAGTATATTATTAACGTATGCATATGTATCTTCTACTACATTTCCTAAACCAGTATTTAATTCATTATTAGAAATATTATCCATATATATAATTATATATTTTTCAATAAATAATATATTATATTTATTTTATTTGTCTTTCTTTTCTTTTAGATGTTACTGCGCTTTCTATAAAAAAAACAATATGCTTTAGGTGAAACAATATAATCTAAATTAGATACAATCGAAACATTGTTGTCATTAAAATGATACCAATTTCCGTTTGCATTTTTTACGAAGGATGTATAATGACCACCTAAAACAGAGCCACTATGATTGCAAACAGCATATAAATCATATACATATGAATTTTTGTTATACCCAATAACATATTCAGAAAGATTCAAATTATCAATAGGAAAATTAACTAAAACTTGATTTTTATTATTTCTTGAATTAAAACGCTTAATATCAATTACTAAAATAGAAGGGAAACTCCAAAACATCATATTTTTGGTTGCATTTACTTTTTTTCCTGTTTTTTCATTTGTTACTTGATTATCTCCATCTAATAATTCTTTCGATACATACAAATTTAAACAGTCAATTAATGTTGGATTTTTCATATCAGGAATAGGTAAATTTAAAATAAAATAAGGTTCGGGATTCATACCAAGTACATTTTTAGTACTTTCTTCAACCAACTGTGATACTTGAATTGCATAAAACATATTCCAAATTTCTGAATAATCTTTTTCGTATATTTTCTTGATAGTTTCAAAACATTTTAATGCTATTTTATCTTTTTCATCCATAACATTGCCATTTATTGTCATTAATACTTCTCTTGAAATTGCATTATGAAAGCAGTCAATCACAAATATAAGAAATTCTGGCATATCATTTTGATTATAACCAGTAAACATATCCATATGTTTAATGTGTGCTATTTTTTGTACTGTTTGTACAAATTTATTAGGTGATGTAACACAATTTTCATTCCATAATATTTTTCTAAGTTCATCCCATTCCAATAACAACGCAGAATCTATTTTTTGATTTAGTTTACCTCTATATGATTGAATATTTAAGAAATTATTTAGTTCATATGTATGTGATAATATTTGCATGGTTGAATTTAAAAAACATGTATTTCCTAAATTTGTTAGACCAGATAATCCTTTATCTTTATATTCACTAAAACTCATAACAACTAATTAAATATATCAGTTTATATTTAAACATTTTTTACATAATATATATTATGTCATATTCTTACAATTTAACTCCTGATAAACAAAGACTACTTAATATGTATACTAGTCAATACGACCAAACCAGTGCCCATATTGAACGTCTTACTGGCATGCTTGGTGAAATTAGAGATAATATTCAACAATTAATTGCTCCACCTCAAAGACAAAGAGAAAGACAAAGAGAAAGACAAAGTTACTATTATATAAATAATAGAAGGTTTAGAAATAGAGAATCATATGATGTATTTTATGATTATAGCAGACCTATTGACCCTTCTATTTATTTAGACATTCCATTAACATCCCAACTAACAAATAGATATACAAATACAAATGCAAATGCAAATACAAATGCAAATGCAAATGCAAATACAAATGCAAATACAACTAGAAATAGAAATATAACTTCTAATACAATAATATCTGATTTATTAAATTCATTTTTTAATTCAACTGTGACAATAAGACCAACTCAGCAACAACTAACAAATGCATCAAGAACAGTTCGTTATTCTGATATACAAGAACCTTTATCAGAATCATGTCCTATTACTTTAGAACGCTTTGAACCTGAACAAATAGTAACACAATTACTTCCATGTGAACATATATTATTTGAAACAAATGGATTCAATAATTGGTTTCAAAATAATGTCCGTTGCCCTGTATGTAGATATGATATTCGTGAATATAGACCAATAACAAATACAATAACAACAAATCCAACAACAACAACAATAACAAATCCAACAACAAATACAACAACAACAATAACAAATCCAACAACAACAACAATAACAACAATAACAAATCCAACAACAAATACAACAATAACAACAAATCCAACAACAACAACTAGAATAACAAATCCAATAACAAATCCAACAATAACAACAAATCCAACAACAACAACTAGAATAACAAATCCAACAACAACAAATCCAACAACAAATCCAACAACAACAACAAATCCAACAACAACAAATCCAACAACTAGTAATATACTAACAAATGAGATATTAAATGAATTAATGTCTAGCTTTTTAACTTCTAATTCAAGTGATAGTTTATATTTTAATCCTAACTATAATTACATATTATATGAATCAGTTTTAACACCTCAAACACAAAGTCAACAACCTAATAATAGAAATAGAACAAATCAATATAATAATTTTCTTGGAGATGATTCAAGAGGACCATAAAGTTAATTATTTCTATATATGTATTGAGATAACATTTAGTATCTAGTTATAGAATACATACATTCAAAGTTGTAATAATCCTGCAAATAAAAAAATTATACTTTTCTGTTTCAAACTACAAATGCAAAATAATGTATAACAATTTTATCTTTTTATTTTTTATTAAAGAAACCAATTATGCTTTGATTTTTATTTTTCTTGTTATCAGTTTCTCTCAAATAATTGTCAAATATTAATTCTTTTACTGTTTTGTCTTTTATCTTTGTAAAAGCTCTTTCTTCCTTCTTTTCATCTTCATTTAATTCACCATGTATTTCTATAAATGCTCTAAATTTATTATTGCCATTCTTTATTTCTGTTGCTTTTGCTCTACGCGGCGGTTTCTGGGTTAAAAGTATATCTTCAATAACTAAACCAAATAATTGCAATAATGGTTTCATAATTTGATTAGTAATATAAAACGAATAATCTATTTGTAGATTATTTTCCTTAATAAACATTGGTGTCTCTATTTTGTCACCTTGTAAAACTTTTACGCTTTTTGCTACATTTTTGGTTACTATATAAACAAATGGAATTCTATCGCCTGATGTGGGTTTATTTCCTGGTTCTCTTAAACCAATTCTATCAGCCAATACTTTATGCGCTATACTTTGCGGATTTTTATAAAATGAACGCAATGATTTTGTTATAATTAATTTCTCAATTGGTACATTACCATCTACTAAATCTTGTAAGCATTTGTGAACATAATCTATTGCCTTTTGTATATTTTTTTCTTTCATCAAGATGTCTATGACACCTCCATAAACATCTTTAACAATTGGTGCATTATCACGTCGTTTCAAAACAATTCCCATTTCATTACGTTTTCCCTTCTTTGGATCAAAATCATATTTAATTGAAACATAACGCTTTTTGGAAAGCAAACAAAATGGCATAAATGTTTTCTCATATTCAAAATCATGTGGTTGTTTCAATACTTTTGAAACATTATGACATGCTTCTTGAGCAATTTCAATGGATAACTCTAGTGCTTTGTCACCAACAATTTTAGCTCCTGTTTCTTTATCAGTTAAATTAAATTTGAAGAATACAGAGTCAGTATCACCATATACATATTCTGCTCTAGTATTTACAACACCATATTTAGTGTCAATATTTGTGTCAGAATAACATTCTTCAACAACCTTTTTTGCAAATGTTAAAAGAAGACGACCCGTAGCTGTTGTAGATGCTGCAATATCGGGTTCATAAAATGTACTTGTTTTGGCTCCTAATTGTCCATACAATGAATTTGCTGTAACCTTATATGCAATCTGGCGCTTATCTAGCACATTTTTCATAAATTCATCAGATTGCTGTGGAATTAATTTTCTAGTATCTTTTCTAGCTTTCAATAATTCCTCAAGAATAGAAGGCATAATTGCTTTCTCTTCTTTTCCTTCTTCATTAACAATTGGCTGTGCAAAACGGCAAATCTTGTAGCCTGATTTAATTTTAGATGCCTTTGATTTTGGTCCTTTTAATTTAACCCAACGATATGTATCAAATTTCACGTCAACATATTCAATAGTATCTAAGTTATCATAAATATAATTGCCATTTACGTCTTTCTCACCTGTTTCTAAAATTAGATTGCCAGCCATATCAAATATTTTTGTCCACACTTTACTACTTGGACATAAATTTTCGGATAACATTGAACTTGGATATAACGACGCAAAATCACCTACACAAACTGGGTCTTCTAAATATAACCCGCATTTTGGTACTAAAACTATAGCACCTTCATAAGCATCATCTTTATTTCCCTTGTTTATTACTGGCATTAAAACACCCTTTTCTCTACATTTTTTTGCTACATAACTTGTCAATTTAATTCCTTGACCTCTAAATACCAAGAAACTCATTGGAACACTACACAGTTTTGCCATTTCAACCAAATCAGTTACTACATCCACTTTTGTAAACAAATGATGCACTAAGTTACAATCTTGAATACAATATTTAGCAACAATCGCGCGTGCTGTTGCCCCTTCGTTTGTAAGTCTAAATATATCTTTCGGTGTTACATCGTCCTTTGCTAACCCCCATTTTACTTTTTTCCCAGTCGGATTTTCATGTCCCGCAATTTCAAACCATCCTTCATGACGATTTACTTTTATTACTTTAAATTTTGCGCCATCTTTATAATAATCACTGCTGTGATTTATTTCTTCAAAATGTACATAACTTTCCTCTTGCAAACCCGTCATATTTGTGGTGGTAACTCGAGTGGTTATATTCGACTCCCTACATGAATGTAGCAGCGTTTTAACATCATCTCCAATAAAATGCCCCGCTACATAATCCAACTTATATGACGTCAAATTTTCTGTACGACGAAACCAATTTAGCATATCAATTTGAAGACGACCGTTCATCTTTATGATTGCTAGGTCATATGTACCAGAAGCAAGAGTAATGGAACTGCGGTCAATATCTAATTTGTTTGGATTTTTATAATCAAACGTACTGCATACTTCGTTTTTATTCCGTGACAATTTTATGAAATCTTCGGTACAATTTAATTCTTGAGAACGACGAAACATAAACTCATAATCAAAACTAAATATGTTATATCCAATAATAATATCTGGATTTTCTCTTTGAACTAGATTTGTCCATGCTAATAATACTTCTTTCTCGGAATTATAAGATTCAATTTGTGAATTGGGGACCTGGTTCGTTAAATTATCACAACTATTTAATGCAATGCAATGATTCAAGTATGGTTCTGATTCACCGTATTTCAAAAATGTTGAACCAATAAATGTTACTTTATCGCCTTCTAATTGCGGAAAATGATTACGCAACGTTCTTATAAGCTCAGATATTTTACCTTCACGTTCAAACTTTTTATCGCACATAATATCAGCTATTGTACAATCTTTGTTTGTATATTGCAAAGGTTTCATAAAATTTGAACCATTTTTATTCCAACCTTCTTCTTCAACTATTTGCATACCATTGTCTGATTCATTATCTGAATCATTATCTGAATTATTATCATCGTCATTCTCTTTTTCTTTTTTCATCATCGTCTTATTTGCATTTTCAAACATTAATTCTAATAAATGTTCCTCATTAGAGTCATTTTTATTATCTCTTACTTTGGTTTTCAACCATTTGTCTGTTCTTTGCTGCAAATCTTCAATGCCTTTTAATGATTGCTTAGGATAAACTATATCTATGTTGTCCATTATTTTGTAACCAAATGCCGCCTTCAAAATATCACGTAAAATAGTTTTGCATTCATTTACATTTACATTATCATAATGATGAAAATAATCAACAATATTTGTTGCCAATTTTTTATAAGATTTTATTGGAACTGGAAAATCACCATGACTACTAGAAGCCTCTATATCAAAACTTAAAATCTTATAAGGAACTCTTGCTTCCATATTATTTAAAGGAATTACATTCTTATAATTAACAACAAACTCATAATCACATGTTGTTTTTTTATTTGAACCCGTAATTTGCAGCGTTTTATTTATAGGTAATGCAACCCATCCTGACGGACTTACTTCCCGAATATGAAAGAAACGCAACAATGGAGGAATATTTGCTTCATACAAATATACATTGCAACCATCAAACTCATAACCATTTGTAATCAATTTACGTTCATAACTACCATCATCATTTGTTGCATTTTGATACCATAAATTCTTCACTTTATTAAATACTTTATCGTTTGCAAATTTAATTTCAATAAATCTATGTTTTTTTCCAGCATCATATCCATATAATTTCTTTCTTTCAATCAATTTACACTCCACAATAGAATCAGCATAAAAGTTACCAACTTTAGCTTTTAAATGATTATAAAAAGCATTTTTTTTTGTTTGTCCCCAATTACTGTCCACCTTAACATAGAAGAATGGTCTATATTCTTCAATGTATATTGCCGCTGTTTTGCCTTCTTCATTAATACCAAATGACTGTATTACAAATGAAGAATTGTTATTAAATGATTTTAATTCTTCATCTTCGTCACTTGATACATCACTTCCTTTATCATTATAAACATTAAACTCGAATAATTTAAAAACGTATTCCATTTGTTATTGTTAAAGTATGTTAAGTTGACTTTATTATTTTTTATTTTCAATTTTAATTATACATTATTTATTTATTTATTTATTTGTAAAATACTATAATGCATTTGTATAGTATTTTATTTAGTATTTATTTATCACTTACAACAAGTTGAATATGTTCTTCATCATCATTCATTTCCATTTTTTGAACATATGCTAACATAGTATGCATTTTACCACTCTTATCTTGAACTTGGACAGGCATCATAGCATAGGTAACACCATCTACGTCAATTTGATAATCCATGCTTTTACACATTACATGTTGCTTATGGTGACCGCTCACATGTATCATTTTTTCAGCATTTTTCTTTACTGTATGTGTATAATAATATGAACCTTCATTATTGCAATTAAAGTTAACATCTTCGTTCTTATCAGCAATATCATAAAACTTATCTAATTGATTTAGTGTCTTTGGCAATATTTCATGAACATGTGTCTTAATATAATGGGCAACTCCTTCTGCTATATGTTTTGCAAGAATATCATGAGTAACCTTGAGTAAACCTTTTGCTAAACTCATTATATTATTTAGTAAGAAAATAATGTATGTAAAATATTTGTTTGTATTTTATAAATAATTTATATCCAGTATTTATATAAATGAATAATCTAAAAACTATTATTTCAAATACAAACGAATTACCTATAATAACTAACAATAATAGTAACTTTGTTGTAATTACATATTGGTGGGGAAGAGGCAATCTAAATAATAATACAGCAAGACCATGTGTATCGTATTATGAAGATTTTTTTAAAAAGATTATTAAGATGTCGACTAGTACAATGAGCTCTGTAAATAAAATGAGCCCTGATAAATCAATATCATTTAATGAAAACTTAGAAAATATAGTTGATTTGCGTGAATTTACAGGCATTCTTAAAAGGAAGACAAATGAATACTTAACAAATATATATTTATATGCTGGAATAACAGAAAATTCTAGCAATAAATATGAATTGGCATTGCAATTTTTAGAAAAGTTAAAATCATCTGGAAAAACACCTGAAAATTATGAATTCAAAAACTCGGAATATATTTTTATTATTTTATACTTTATATCTAAAGAATTTATAAAATTAAATAAACAAAATATAATTAATTTATATCAAAATAATATTGATATTGAAGATTTGAAAACTATGTTTTTTAATAAAGATTCAACCATTGATTTTAAAAATAAATTAGATGAATTAAATAAACAAAAATCTACCATAAATGATTTAATAAAGAAAAGTTTGAATATTAAAAATACTTATGAATTTACAAAAATAAATAAAAAAAATGTAGGTAAATATTTGAATAAAATATACGAAGACCCTAATATTCAAAATAAGTCTTTAAATGAATTGTTAGTTCAAGAATTACGTTATTTAAATCCTTTAAAATTTGAAACTATGATTGAAAATTGGAAAAACTTATGTGCTAAAAATAACTGCAATTATATGGCAGTTGAATATCCTGAGTTTGCTAAACCAGGAGGTTATCAAATGGCTATTAATGCAAAACCACTATTTATAAAAAAATGTTTAGAATTATGTGGTGGCAAATCTGTTTTATATATTGACGGCGACATGAATATCAGAAAATATCCTGTTTTATTTGATTTAACTGATGTTGACTATATGGCAAGAGGTTGGTGGATTGACCCTAGGTCATCTTATAAATTTGAAGAAAGTATATCATACGACCCTTATAATTTTGAAACATCTGGTGGAACTATGTTTTTTTCCAATTCAGAAGAAAGTCATTTATTGTTAGACATGTGGATAATAGAGTCTGATAAAGTTTATCAAAAAGGAAAAGCTGATGATAGAATAATATCTATGATTTTTAATACAAAAAAAATGTTACTAAATATGAAAATAATTCAATTGCCTATTGAGTATTTATGGCTAACACTTGATTATGATGATAGATTATTAGAGAGTGAAGTATACGACTATAATGTTGCATTAATGGAATCCAGTATAATTATAGACCATCCTGAATGCTTAACAAGTGAAGATACTGCAACTGGTTCAGGTGCTTCCAGTGACCGTACACCAAAATTTTATGGATTTTTAGATTATAATTTAGACCCTGTATCAGAAAATTATTATGAATATTTAGCATTTTCTGACGTTAAATATACTGCAGGATTGAATGACTATTTAAAATATATGAGTAATGTTTTTTATATTGATGATGGAAATGAAATATTGTATGCAAAAGGTTTTGTTGAACAAGGAAGAAGCACTAGTGAAAATGAACAACCATTATATATATTTCCATTTGAAAATAAATTTGGGCCCAAGAATGAACTTAGTCAAACAATAATTACACGTGCAACAAATATGAATTCTACAGGATTATTTAAATTTAATGAAAGTACTAATATTGCTGAAATAGAAAATATTAATTTTATGAAAGAAGAAGACCCTCAAAAACCAGATAGCGTAAAGATATTAGCTTTAATTTATAAACTATTAAGTCAAGGTAAAAATGTACTATATAAACCGCCTAATGCAAATCTTGATATTTATCAAAATTTTGTTTCAAATTTAGATAGTAAATATAAAAATACGGAGTTTGCATTTGTTCCTATTTTTAATGGAAAAACTTATAATGATATATTTAGACCTTTAATAGACACTAATAATTGCATTTATATTAGTCATAAATCATTATTTATGCAGAAATTGATTACAATTTTTGAGTCACTAGATGACCTATCTAGTTTTATTAATAATGGTTTTTACCAAATGTTATCATCTGTTAGAGTTTCATATTTAATAAAGAAAAAATCATATTCAACTCAAGGTGCTTCTAATCCTGTTCCTGTACCTGTACCTGTACCTGTACCTGTACCTGTACCTGTACCTGTAACTGGAGGTAGTTCAGAAGCTATTGATTATGAAAATGAATATTTAGATGCTATGGAATATATAGATAATGTAAAACATAATATTAAAACAGGAGGATATAAAAAGAAACATAAAAAAAGTATTAGAAAAAATAAAAAACATGGAAAAAAAACAAAAAAATACAATAAATAGTAAACTAAAACTAACTATAATAAAATATTTTATGCAAAATAAGAATTCCATCCTTGTTCATTTTTAAAACAAAAACTATTGACAAAATCAATATGTTCATCTTTATCTGTTATTTCTGTTAAATCATCATTATTTTCACTATAATGATTAATATAAAAACAATGCTCAAAATCAACTATCCAAATATTTGAATTAGCATCTTCAATAAAATTATATCCTGTTATATCTGGATAAATAATACCAATATTGTATAGATAAGTCACAATATAGCGTATTTTATCTATAATATGTTCTGGTATATCTTCAAATTTTTCTCCATAAAAATCTGAAATCGACAATCCATTTATTTTTTGTGTTTTTAATTTTTTGGTATTTTTATCATAATCATATAATTTGGGAATAAATTTTAATTCCATATTATGTAAATGCTTGTATATTCTGTATTCTCTTGTAAGCACATTCTCTTTTATATAGAAATAGTTAGTTACTGTATTTCTTGTATTCATTTTAATATATTGAAGTATCAAGTATATTACTGTGTATTTAATAATAAAATAATTCAATTTTATTATTACCTAATATTTGTTTATTGTATTTTATTACTGTATTTTTACTATATTGTATTTTATTTTTAAGGGTAAACCATACATGGTAACAAATGTATTTCAAAATATAGGTAGTAAGTTTCAGTAACAATATTTTTTCAAAAAGTCAATTAGGTTTTCAAAAATGGACATTTTTAAAAATGTCCAAAATCGATTTCCCGAAAAAAGTTTTGAAAAAAGGGGTCTGAAACAATAACTCTGAGCATATTCGTCACATTTTATTTTTTTCATAAAAAAATTTGTTACTGAACTTTTTTTGCTATTTTTTGGACATTTTTATCTTTGGAAACATTAAGGAAACAAAATGGAAACATCAAAAAACCCCAAATATTGTTGCAAAATTTGCACATTTGTTACAGGCAATAAAAAAGATTGGACACGCCATCTTTCCACAGCTAAACATATTCTCAGTCAGGGGGTTTCCAAAATGGAAACAGAATTACCCCATTTTACCCCTGACGATAAATCAAACTTTTGTTGTTCTGTTTGCAAAAATGTATACAAAACACGAGCTGGTTTATGGAAACATTTGAAAAAATGTTCTCAACCAAGTGTTAAAGATGTGTTTGAAAATAATAATCCAACAGAGTTAAAAGATATTATACTTCAATTAGTGCAACAAAATCAAAATCTTTGCAAACAAATGTCTGAACAAAATCAAGATTTATCAAAACAAATCATTGATATTGCAAAAAATACAAATAATAATAACAGCAATAATAACAATAATAACACTATAAATACTAACAACAATTTTAAGCTGCAAGTCTTTTTGCAAGAAACATGTAAAAATGCTATGAATATTACGGATTTCATTAATTCTATTCAACCTACCTTAAAAGACTTAGAAAATGTTGGACGCGTAGGTTATGCGGAAGGTATTAGTCAAATTATTATAAATAAATTGAATGATACTGAGGTTACTGAAAGACCAATACATTGTTCTGACCTAAAAAGAGAAATATTATATATTAAAAATGACAATGTATGGAGCAAAGAAACTAGTGATAAACCAATCTTATTAAAGGCAATTAAAGAAGTTGCAAATAAAAATATTCAAAATATTTTAGAATGGCAAAAGGCCAATCCAGGTTGTACCCAATCTGATTCAAGGAAAAATAATTTATATTTAGATATTGTTTCTAATTCTATGTGCGGATCTGATAAAGAAGAAACTAACAAAAACTTCAATAAAATAATATCAAAACTTTCTAAAAAGGTTAGCATTTCTGAATGTAAATAATTTATTATTTTTATTATTTTTATTATTTTTATTATTTTTATTATTTTTATTATTTATTACGTCCATATTTGCAATACTGTTTTTGAGAAAATCCTTTTGGTCTTCTGCAATTTATGCTTTTTTTGTATTTTCTAGACCAATGTCTTTTTGTTTTTCCACCTTTCATATGGCTGCGTTTGTTATGGCTGCGTTTGTTAGCACTTTTCAAACGATTCACAAGATGTTGTGTTGAACTTGTCTTATTTGTTGACACATTGTGTGTTATCTTTGATTCTATCCAGTTTATAAATGAATCAATACTACGGTCTTTATTTTTTACACCACTATCTTCATATGCTTCAATTGTAGTTCCTTTATTTGCTATATATTTCATAGTTGGAAAACCTTCAACAGAACCTATTGACTTTACATAAGGCATTAGCGTCTGGTCAACATCTATTATAACAACATCATCTTTATTAGCATATTGGTCTTTTAACGATGATTCTAGTTTAGACCACTCTGGACGTGTTGCGTTACAAGGTCCACAACCAATCATGTAAACGAGAACAAAAACATGTTTGCCATTATTTACATATTTATCTATTTCCATAGCATTTGATTCATCTTTAATATGCTTAATAATCATATATTATACTTTTAAAAAAACTATATTCAAAAATTTAATTATACTTTTACACCTTTTTTATTGCACATTTTCTCATATTAAACGCAGATTATATAATATATTTGTATATATAATGAAACATACGCAAACTAATCATTATGTTATTATGTTTCTTATAATGGTATTGTCAGGTCTATTATCAACTATGAATGTATGGGTAGATAAACTTGATGATATAAGATTTAGTATAAATGACGCATATATGACGCTACTTATGACAGGGTGGATGTTTTTATTTATGGGATTAATTTATAAAGAAATAAGTGTATTTTTTATAGGGTTATCATTGATAATAATTACTATATGGTGTATTAGAAATCAATTTTTAATAACAGAAAGACAATATAAATTAGGTATGATACCACACCATTCAATGGCAGTTCATATGAGTAAAAAATTACTTGAAAAAGAAAATAACATATCATCATTTGTTAAAAATATAATAAAAACCCAAGAAGATGAGATATTAATTCTAAAAAAGTAGGTATTTTCATAATTTGTGAAATGATAAAAGGTCTAAAAATTTCGATTTAGATTTTACAAAAGATAATAAAGATAATTATTATTATATAATAATGATTCCTATTGAAATTGTAAATAAAATTTTAGTTTATATTAGTGAATTAAATAATAATATGATTATAACACAATATCACACAATTACAAATAAAGAATACTACATAATAAATTTTAATACTGATTTATTATGGAGAATAAAATCCACTATTATAATGAAACGAGTATATCCTATATATAATGCGGATGATTGTCTAAAGACAAAACAATTTATAGAACTTTACAAATGTGGCATACCACATTACGAAAATGAATTACGACTAAATACAATAAATAAATAATATTTATGTGTGTTTAGTGTATAATTTTACTAATAATGAATTTATTACTTTAGCCAAAAACATTTTATTTATTATAATATAATATAATATAATATGTCTAATAATGATAGTAAGTCTGAATTAATTTTATCAATATCAAACGCATTTGAAAGGTCATTTGTTGATAAATTAAAAAAATTAAACGACTTTTATGATAAGGTTAAAGCAGAACCACCATCCAATTTAAGAAAAAATTATAATAAATATTATGATGTACTTGAAAATAAAGAACGTGAAACTAACAAAATAATGCGTGAATTAAATGATTCTATAGAATCTATAACCAATACTATAAGTAAGGTTAATGAAATAAATGAGATTTTAGAAAAAATGAAAAATATTGTAAATAAAGGAAAGGTTGGAACATTAGAAGGCATTACAAGAGAAAATATTACAAACGCCAATATTCCTCTCGAAAATTTATCTGAGTCAGAACAAGAAGTATTAAACCAAGATTACGATGAATTACAACGAATGAATATTAATGGTGGATTTAGTAAAAAAAATAAAGGTAAAAAAGGTAAAACACCTAGTAAAAAAAGAAAAACAATAAAACAACGCGTAAAATGATAAAATCTGCAACAATATATAATCAAAATATTAATTTAACATTATATATTAGATGGAGAGAGTACAAAGAAGAAGATTAAACGAAAGAAATCAATTACCTAGAGGCTCCCAACAAGCTATTGCATTAGGAAACTATATGGGACAGCTGGGTGAGTTGTATGCAATTGGCGGAATTTACTACGGACCAAATTTAGAAGTTCCAACCGCACAATTACGAAATTATACTTATTTTTCACTAGCAACCATGACACCAAATCAGATTAGAGAATTATATACTCCAGAAAAGGCTAGAATGCTTTATTTTATAATAAATCCGCCTACTTCAAATTTTACAATAACCAATCAAATCGATTATTACGAGAGTGTGGATTATCTACTTACTTTTACTAATGAAAATGGTTTGTTAACAACACAACAATCAGAACATGGTACACAACTAGCTCAAGCATATAATGATCTTCTTCAAATAGTACTGAATGAATATGAACCCGAAATAATTGCCACTGCTGAAGATAATGATTTCGATGATGGGTGGGAAGAAATGCCTGCCAATAATGAAGAATCATCAGTACCAGGAGAAAGACAACTTGTTAGACAACAACGTGATACACAAAATGTAGGTGATGATGCTTGGGAAGTTCATAATTATGCTAAAAATATTAATAAACAAGATTTAATTAATTTTTTGCAAGATTTTGTAAATAGTCATCCAGAAGCAGCAGAGTTTAGAAGACAAGGATTAACACAAACAAGTGATAAAGATACTTTTTTAAATTATTTAAAAAATACTTTATTGGAGTTTATTAATAAATATGTGGATGAAGTGGATAAGGCAAAATACAAAGAAGGTTTAGACAAAATAATGAATGAATGTCTTGGTGATATAGATTTTACCCATATTCGTTATGATAATATGAAATTATCTGATTTTTTAGTGTTAGTTTTTTCATTTGTACAATCTCAACCATCAACATTTATTGATTCTTATGCACGGGGAATCATTAAAGAAACAACAGGGTCTTATATTCGTGGAGATGCAATGTCGTGTCCTAAAGGAGCGTGGGAAAGAATGTGGACCATTTTAGGAGATTTAGCGCAAACATTTGAAGGTCAACCAGTTTACTCAGAAAATAAATACATGCAATTATATGCAATTATAAATAATTTATTTCATATTGATTATAAAGAATTATTAACTCAATTTACAAATGATTGGTATAAACAACTTCAGTTAAGTACTAATTTACCTGAGCCAAATAATAGAGAAAATAATATAGCATATTATAAAAACTATGTGTTAACACGTTTTAACAATCATATGAACCAATTGTTTCAAAATCCAAGTGAAGAAGAAACTATCAAAATAACTGAATATACAACTGGATTTACTAACACTTTAATGGAACATATAAATAATCCTCCAGATGAATTAGATGAAGCATTTGATTATGTTTATAAATCAACTTCTCTTGGAGGAAGAAAATCAAGAAAACATTATACTAAAAATAAAATAACTAACAAAAATAAAAATAAAAGCAATAATAAAAACAATAACAAAGTTAATAACAAAGTTAATAAAACACATAATAAAAATGTAACTAAGAAACACAATAAAAAACAAAATAACAAAAAAAATAATAAAAATGCAACTAAGAAACATAATAAAAAATATAATAAAAAAGGTGGATTTTTGCATACAATTGGGTTTGAAATGAATGGCGTGGGGTTTAGCAAAGAAACAGGTCAAAAACAATATAATTGGAAAACAGGAAAATGGGATGATTTGGATTGTTATAAGATTGGCAATTTACCTCAATTTTGTAAAATCAAACCTGCAAAATAGAATTATAGTTATATGATAAAAACAATTACTGTTTTTTTATATTTGTATATTATAAATATAAATGGACAAAAAAATGATGAAAATAGTAATAATGCTTTTGATATTTTTAGGTGGACTATATTTTTATGTTAGTTACTCTGGAAAACCAAGATTACTTGAAGGTTTAACAAGTAATAATAACGGAGAACAACGCTGTCCTAATTTGCTTATTCAAAAAGGCTCCAAATATTACTTATATAATACCAATTTAGTTGAAGTACCTGGCGTAAATCCTATTGAATTTAATGATTTAGAAGAATATACTGAATTTTTAGAATGGCAACGTGGGGCAGGCATTCGTTGTCCTGTATTATATTTACAAAACAGTTATGATGCACAAGGTGAACGCGTTTATAAAGTAAGACCAAGTGTATCTGACCCTCAAGGTGGATTGCCACCATCACCTCCTGTACCTCCTCCGCTACGTTATACAGAGTTAGTTGATGCAACTCAAAGCGATAAACCATATAATCAAAATAGTTATCCAGCTTATGACCAAACAAGCTATTATGTTGGCCAAATGACACCGTTAGATGCTGTTAATAACTCTAATCATAACATGTT